>Ga0193733_1000051_pt1 | contig 46474 bp, 46 predicted proteins | sample U1s2metaG_FD_145076 | JGI IMG/M metagenome (GOLD analysis project Ga0193733, IMG submission 145076) | Soil microbial communities from a riparian zone of the East river system, Colorado, United States - U1s2 | ecosystem: Environmental > Terrestrial > Soil > Riparian zone | place: USA: East River...
CTGCTGATTGCGGTCGCCTTCGTCGATGCGTTCATCGACATCGATCTGTCGAAGTTCATCGGGCTGCTCTTCATCGCCGCGATGCTCGCCTTCATCCTCGCGCTGATGGTGTTTCTGCGCGAAATCTTCCTGGCGGTGTCGAGCGCGCGCAGCCAGATGCGGTAAGAGCGGTAGGAATGCGGTAAGGCGCTAAGGGGCGGGTCCGCTCGTCCGCGATGGAGTGGGCTTCTTGCGGTTGGACCCGGCGACGATCAGATACTCGTAGAGCCGGCATTCCAGGGGGCCGTTGTAAAGCGGCGTGCGCCTGGACGCGGTCAACCTGATCAGCTTCGGAAGTCGCGCATCTCCCGAGAAGAGATAGCAGCGCCAGCCCGCGTAGTACTTCTTCAGCGTATCGCCTAGCTTCGGGTAGAACTCCGCGAGCGCCGCCTCCTCGCCGATCCGGGTGCCGTAGGGCGGATTGGCGAGGAGCACGCCCGCGCGCGTCGGGGCGCCGGTATCCAGAACGTCGGCCTGCTTGAGTTCGACGCAGTCGGCAAGGCCGGCCGCCTCGAGGTTGAGGCGGGCTTTTTTCAGCTCCTCGCCGTAGCGGTCGCGGGCGAAGATCGGGAGCCGCTGCTTCGGCTTGCGGCGAGCGAGCGCTGCGTCGCGCACCTCGTTCCACCGCTTGAGATCGAATCCGGCGAGGCGCTCGAAGCCGAACCCGCGCGCGTGTCCCGGCGGGATCGCGAGCGCCATCATCGCCGCCTCGACGACGAGCGTCCCGCTGCCACACATGGGATCGAGGAGGGTCTCGCCTGAGTTCCAGCCGGTGAGCCGCACGATGCCGGCGGCAAGGTTCTCCTTCAGGGGGGCCTCGCCCGCATCCCCGCGGTAGCCGCGTTTGTTGAGCGGTTCGCCGGAAGTGTCCAGGTAGAGAGTGACGGCCGCCCTGTCGAGGAAAGCCTGGATGCGCACCTCGGGGGAGCGCGTGTCCACGTCGGGCCGCCGCCCGCGGTCGGCGCGGAACCGATCGCACACCGCGTCCTTGATTCGCAAAGTCGCGAATTCGAGGCTCTTCAGCGGGGAGCGTATCGCGTTGACGTCGACGCGAATGCTTTGCCTCTCGCTGAACCATTCGGGCCACTTCACCGCGAGAGCCGCTTCGTATACGTCCTCTTCTCCGCGGTACGGCGAGCGGGCAAGCCGCATCAGGACGCGCGTGGCGAGCCGTGACTCGAGGTTGGCTCGGTAACAGGTCAGGATTTCGCCCTCGAATGCGACCCCGCCCGGAACGGGCTCGCGTTTCTTCGCGCCGAGCTGGCCGAGCTCTTCGGCGAGGAGCGATTCGAGGCCCCTCGGGCAGGACGCAAAGAAGGCTTGCAGGCTCACGGCGGATTCAGCATGATGGACTCGAGAGGCTTCACCGACGGGACCGGAGCCTAGCACAGCCTCGCCATGGCCAACATCGCAGGTCTTCTCAAAGCACGGCTTGCCACGCCCGAGCGAATCCTCTACCGCCAGTTCCTCGAGGGCGGCTGGCGCGAAATCTCCGCGCGCGAAATCTCCGCGTACGCCGCGCGCTGGCAGGCGTTTCTGCGCGCCGAGGGCTTGGCGCCGGGCGACCGCGTCGCGTTGTGTCTGAAAAACAGCATCCACTGGGTCGCAGCCGACCAGGGTGCGCTCGGTCTCGGCCTGGTCGTCGTGCCGCTCTACGCGGACGACAATCCGGAAAACGTCGCCTGGTGCCTGGAGAACAGCGGCGCTCGCCTGCTCGTCGCGGAGACCAGCCGCATGGCCCACGCGCTGCAGGGCGTGGCCACGTCCCTGCCGCGCGTGCTGTGCCTCACCGCCGATCCGGGCAGCGGCCATGACGCTGTCGAGGCGGTGCTTCCGAGGCAAGCGCCGGCGTTCGAAGTCGCGCCGCTCGAAGACGACGCCCTTGCCACGATTTGCTACACCTCGGGGACCGTAGGCAGGCCGAAGGGCGTGATGCTCACGCACGGCAACATTCTCGCCAACGTCGCCGCCTGCGAGCGCCTGCGCCTCGCGCGGAGCGACGATGTATTTCTTTCCCTGCTTCCTCTTTCGCACATGTTCGAGCGCACCGGCGGCTACTACCTGCCGCTCTCGATCGGCGCGAAAGTCGCTTACGCCCGTTCGGTCTCGCAGCTCGCGGAGGACCTCGCGAGCGAGCGCCCCACGGTGATGTTTGCGGTGCCGCGCGTGTTCGAAAAATTCGCCGCGCGCCTCAACGAGGCGCTCGCCAAATCTCCGGCGAAGAAGCGGCTTTTCGATCTGGTGGTAGCGGCGGGAGGGCGCGTCGCGCGCCGCGAAGCGGGTCTGCTGGATGGGATCGTTTTGGCGCTCGCGCGCGACCGCGTCGCCGGACCGGTGCTGGCGAGGCTGGGCGGCAGGATGAGGTTCGCGGTGCTAGGAGGTGCGCCGCTCGATCCCGCCATTGCGTGGCTGTTCCTGGGGATCGGGCTCCCGGTTCTCCAGGGATACGGAATGACCGAGGCCTCTCCGGTGATCTCGGTGAATCGGCCGGAGAGCAACGTCCCGGAATCGGTCGGTATGCCGCTCGACAACGTCGAGGTGCGAATCGCCGCGGGCGGCGAGCTGCTTGCAAGGGGCCCGAGCATCATGAAGGGCTATTGGAACAATCCCGAGGCGAGCGCGAAATCGCTGGATCGCGAGGGGTGGCTGCATACCGGCGATCTTGCGGAAATCCGGGACGGCAGGATCTTCATACGCGGGCGCCTGAAAGACGTGCTCGTCCTCTCGAACGGCGAAAAGCTTCCGCCGCAGGACGTGGAACTCGCCATCCTCGGGGATGGAGTATTCGAGCAAGGCGTCCTGATCGGCGAGGGGCGGCCGTTCCTGACGCTCGTCGCGGTGACTCAGGAGACCGACGAAAAACGCCTCATCCAGCGCGCCAACGAGCGCTTGAAGGGATTTCCGGGTTACATCCGGGTGCGGCGCGTGGTGACGACTCGCGAACCCTGGACGGTCGAGAACGGGCTGCTTACGCCGACCCTCAAGGTCAAACGCGAACGGGTGCAGGAGAAATTCCGCGCCGAAATCGAACGCGCCTACGCCACCGGCGCGCTCGATTGACCCCCGCGCAGGAGGCGCCTCCGCGAGATTGCCGACTTGGTCACGGCAAGAGCCTGGCAAACCTCGCTCGGATCTTGACGGTGCGCGCGAGGCCGTCCATCGCTTCGAGGAGCTGGAGCTTCAGGTCGGGTTCGAGCTCAGGCTGGCTTGCGAAGCTCTCCACTTGTTCGAGGGCAGCGGCATCCAGCTGTCCGCCGACGAAGGCGGCCAGCCAGTTGCTGACGAAGAAGATCTTGCGCGTGCGCTTGAATTCGGGCAAGGCGGCGAGCGCGAGATCAAGGTAGGGCTGGGTCAGCTCGGCGTGCTCGACCACGTTGAAGGGCCCGAGCGCCGCATCGATCCAGCTTTCGGGCAGGCCCTGCTCGTTGAAGAAACGCTCGAAGTAGGCGCGCTTCGCCTCGGCGCTGCGCTCGGCAGCGGCGGCGGCGAAGGCGTAGCGGCGGCCGTCGTCTCCGGAATCCGCGGAGATCTGCGCGGAGAGCAGCTCCTTCGCCTCCGGGTCGTCGAGCGCGAGCAGCCGCGCGATTGCGCGGAAGCGGTCGCGCGAGCTGAGCTTCACCCCGGGGATCTCCAGCGTGTTCGCGAGGAGCGATTTGAGCCGGGAGCGGCCGTTCTCCGACCAGGCGCTCGCCGTGAACGTCCTGAGGAAAGTGATGCGACGTCCCGGCGTGTCCGCGTGCAGCATCCCCTCCACGAGTAGTTGCTCGAAGCGTTCCGCCAGAGCGTCGCGCTGCGATTCCGACGCATAGTGGAGAAAGGCGACCTGCGCCCGTTGCAGCAGGCCGGCAAGCGTCACCGGGTCCCGCTCGACCGGGGCGACGCGAACGACGAGGTCGAGATAGGCGATGGGCGCTAGCTCGGCGTCCCGCACCGATTCCCAGAGCGAACCGAAGACGAGCGCGCGCAGCAGATCGCCCTGCACGATTTCCGGGCGCGCGAGCACCGCCTCGCGGCTCGACGGGTCGAGCAGGAAGCGCCCGTAGCCATAATCCCCGAAATTCGCGAACGCGAAATCGATCTCCGGCATGCCGTCGATTGCGCGAACGCTCGTGCTCTCGCCCCGCAACAAGGCATCGGCCGAGCGGGGAAGACCGCTCTCGGACAAGGCAAACACCCTCAGCTTCATCGGCCAAGTTCCGCCCTCATTGAGCACGTTGTGCTGCTCCAGGACCGTGTTCCTCGGCCGGCCTTCGCGATCGGTGTCCCAGGCGAGGCGCACCTCCGGCATGCCGCGCCGCTTGACCCAGGCTTCAGCCCAGCGCTTCAGCTTGCGGCCGGAGGCACGCTCGAGCGCGGCGACGAGGTCGCTCCAATCGGCGGCCGCGTAGGCGTGTCCTTTCAGGAACTGACGCACCGCCCGGCGGAAGACCGGCGCGCCGACGTAGAACTCGGCCTGGCGCAACACCGCTGGCGCTTTCCCGTAGACGATGTTGCCGTAAGCGGATTTCGCCCCGGAAAGATTCGAGAGCGGCCGGTAGATCGGCGTCGTCCCCTGCGTGACGTCGGTCCGGTAGGCGGCGGTCTTAAGCGCGTGGAAGGCGTTCCAGACCGAATGCGCAGGGAGCAGCGCTTCGGCCGCTTTGGCCGCCATGAAATTGGCGAACCCTTCCTTCAGCCACAGATCGTCGAACCAGCGCATCGTCACAGAATCGCCGAACCACTGGTGCGAGGTCTCATGGAACAGGAGCTGCGCGCGCGAGAGGATGTCCGTTTCGTTCGGCGTGGACGGAAACAGCACCGCGTCCTCGCGTAAGAAGGTCGCCCCGGCGTGCTCCATGCCTCCGTAAGCGAACTCCGGGACGAGCACCAGGTCGTACTTGGGAAACGGAAAGCGCGAATTGAAGTAGCGCTCGAACCAGCGCACCGACTCGCGATTGAGCCGCAGCACCTCGGGGGCCTCCGTACGGGCGCGCGAGAGCTGCGACTTGCGAACGAACAGCCTGGTTTCGACTGCCTTTTCCTTGGTGATAGAACCCGGACGCCCTTTTGCGGCGCGCTGTGCTCGGGTCGTCTTGCGCCCTGCGGGAGAGGATTGAGGCGAGGCGGGAACCTGAACCTCCGCGAACGGCCCGGCGGCAAAGGCGAAGAGATATGTGCTGATCGGCCGGGTCGCGGCGAATCGGAACCGGCGCAGGCTGTTCGGCAAATCCTGCGTTGCCGCAATCGGAGCATTTCCGACGGCTGTCCATGCGCGCGGCAGGACCAGCTGGAGGCTGAAACGCGCTTTCAGATCGGGCTGGTCGAAGCAAGGGAAAGCGCTGCTCGCGTCTGAAGGAACGAAAAGCGTATAGACGTACTCGGAGCCGTCCTCGCGGTCCACGTAGCGCGTCACGGCGCTGCCGGACAAGGCGATCGGCGATTCGAAGGAGAGCGTTACACGGTTCCTTCCCGCCCGGAGCAGCCGCGCAGGAACGATCAGGTGTTCCCGCTCGAGCTTCGCCTTCGCAGGCTTGCCGTTGACGCGCAGCTGCCCTACGCCCGAGGCGCCCGGCGAGGGTCGCCAGTCGAGCACCAGATCGGGTACGCTACGCCCTAGCGTGACCTCGACCGTCGCCGTCCCGGCGAGCTTCGTCGCGCCGGCGGTGACGCTGATCGCCAGCGCATATCGAACGTCGCGGTAGTATTTTGCACGCCATTGCGCGAGCTCGCGCGATACGCCGGGCTCGAGTCCGGGGACTGCCGCAGCGGCATTCGCCATGAGACCGGCAGTGAGAGCAAGCACCGCGCCGCGCATGTCGGGCGATCCTGTCGCGCCGCGTATCCTGCCGCGAAGGCGTCAGCTCTTCGGTAACTTCGGCGCGGCCCAGGCGGGCAGCGGTACGCCCGGCCTGCGCAGCACCCGCATCATGCGCAGCGCCATTTCGCGGCCGCGGTAGTAACCCGGGATGTAGGCTGACTCGGTGAAGCCGAGCGATCGGTAGAAGCTGCGCGCGGTGTAGTTGGCCGCGCGCAGCTCGAGGTGAATCGTGGCGATCCCGGCGGCGAAGGCGGACTCGGTCAGCCATTCGACCATGCGTCGTCCGATGCCCAGTCTCTGATGGGAAGCCCGCACCGCGAGCAAATTCAGATGGGCGTGCTCGTCGCCGAAATACATGATGGCAAAAGCGACGACGCGGTCGCGGTCGCAGGCGAGCAGAGTGAACGTGTCCTTGTTTGCGATCGAGCGTGCAACGCGGTCGGATCCCCAGGACCAGCCGAGGCCCGTCTCGATCAGGTCGCGCGACATCGCGGCGATCTTGGCGGCATCGGTTGGCCGACCGGGCCTCAATGTGATGTTTTTCGCGTTCATTTCGGGGAAATCGTATGCAACGAGCATGCCAAGATTAGCAGATTGTCGAAAAAGGGGAAATCCGGGCGGGCCGAAGCGATGTGCGGCTAGAACGGCTTCACCACGGCCAGAACGACCGCGGCCGCCAGAAAACCTACCGGCACCTCGTTGAACCAGCGGTACCATAGGTGCGATCTTGTATTTCGGTCGTGCGCAAAATCCGCAAGCAGCTTGCCGCAGTACAGATGGTAGGCGACCAGCAGGACGACGACCCCGAGCTTGGCGTAGAGCCAGGCACCCGTGAAGCCGTAGCCGAGCCACAGCCACATACCGAAGACGAGGGTCAGCACCGCGCCCGGCGCCATGATCCCCCAGTAGAGCTTGCGCTCCATGATCTTGAACCGTTCCCGGCTCGCCGCATCCTCGGCCATCGCGTGATAGACGAACAGGCGCGGCAGGTAGAACAGCCCGGCGAACCAAGTCACCATGAAAATGATATGCAGCGCCTTGATCCAGAGCATCGCTACTTGAGCAACCGCCTGCGGAAAAGGACCGTTGCAGCATAGAACCCGGCCGCGGCATAGGCAAGCAGCACGAGCACGTGCAAGACCGCGTCCGACGGAATCTGGCCGAGCAGAAGCGGACGCGCGATCGCCACCGCGTGCGTGAGCGGAAGAAACGCGGCGATCGCCTGAAAAGCCGCAGGCAGCTGCTCCACCGGAAAGAACACCCCGCACAAAAGATTCATCGGTGTGATCAGCAGCGTGAAGTAGTACATGAAAAAGTCGTAGCTGCGCGCCATTGCCGTGACCGCGAGGGCGAGCGCGCCGAAAGTGAGGCCGATGAGCGGCAGGAGCGCGATCACCCAGAGAGACAGTACCGAGCCCGACAGGCCGAGCAGCCACACGACGGCGAGAATCGCCACGCCCGAGAGCACGCTCTTGCTCGCCGCCCAGGCGAGTTCGGCGAGCACGACGTCATCGAGGTCGACCGGGGCGTTCATGATGGCGTCCCAGGTGCGCTGTACATGCATGCGGGAGAAGGCCGAGTACATGGATTCGAACGTGGCGCTGTTCATCGTGCTCGAGCACACCATTCCCGCGGCGAGGAACGCGATGTAAGGCACGCCGCCGACCTCAGGCAGCATCGAACCCAGGCCGTACCCGAGGCCGAGCACGTAGATCAAGGGGTCGGCGAGATTGCCGAGGATGGAGGGAATCGCGAGCTTGCGCCACACGAGCAGATTCCTGCGCCACACGGGAACGAAGCGCAGACTCATCGAAGGCGGGGCAAAGATGTGCATCAGTCGCGCAGCTCCCTGCCGGTGAGTTTCAGGAACACGTCTTCGAGGTTGGCGGGCCGGTGCAGGTAGCGCAGTTCCCCTCGGTTCGCGAGACTGGCGAGCAACGGGGCCGGATCGGCTGCGTAACAGAACACGGTGTCGCCGCTTTTCTCCAGGCGCGATGCCAGCCTCACGGCTTCCTCATCGGCCCAGTGCGCGACGCCGTCGCCGTGCACTTCTATCACGTGCGGCTCGATATGGCGCAGGATCAGCTCGCGGGGGCTCCCTTCTGTGATGAAGCGCCCGCGGTCCATGATGGCCAGGCGCGCGCACAAGCGTTCGGCCTCCTCCATGAAATGCGTGGTGAGCACGATGGTTTTCCCCTGAGAAAGCAGTTGTTTCAGCCGCTCCCAGATGAGATGGCGCGCCTGCGGATCGAGCCCCGTGGTGGGTTCGTCCATGAAGATCAGGTCGGGATCGTTGATGAGCGCGCGCGCGAGCGTCAGGCGCCGCTTCATTCCGCCGGAGAGCGTCTGGATTCGCGATTTGGCGCGCGCGGTCAAGCCCGCGAATTCGAGCAACTCGGGGATGCGTTCGCGGATGGCGCGCTCCGAGAGACCGAAGTAACGGCCGTAGACGAGCAGGTTTTCGCCGACGGTGAAATCGGGATCGAGGTTGTCCATCTGCGGCACCACCCCCACGCGCGCGCGGGCGGGTCGGGCTTCACCGGGCACAGGGCGCTGCATCAGCTCGACCGAGCCGCCGTCGGGATCGGTGAGGCCTAGACACAGCCTCAAGGTGGTGGTCTTGCCGGCGCCGTTGGGGCCGAGCAGCCCGAAGCATTCGCCTGCCTGGATGCCGAAGCTCACGCCGGCGACCACCTCCGCGCCGCCGTAGAACTTGCGCAGATTGTGCGCGGCTAGTACCGCCATGAACCTTTTACGATGTTCTTGATGACGTTCAGGCGCAAATGGAAGAAATGATCGGCGCCGGGGATGACCACGACCGGCAATTCCTGCGGCCGCGCCCAGTCGAACACCTTCGCAAGGGCCACGGTCTCGTCCCGCTCGCCGTGGATCACGATCGAGTCGCCGGGCACGGATTCCGAGGGAAAGCGGCCCACGGCGACAGCCACGAGCACGACGCGGTGCGGGCTCACGCGCTGCGCCACCTGCGTCTGGACCGCGGCACCGAAGGAAAAACCCGCGAGCACGAGAGGCGAATCGCCGAAAGCCTCCTTGGCGTGCGCGGTGACGCGGAGCAGGTCTTCGGTTTCGCCCCTGCCTTCGTCATGCACGCCCTCGGAGGCGCCGACGCCGCGGAAGTTGGGGCGCAGCGCGACGTAGCCCAACTCGACGAAGGTTCTCGCGAGAGTCTGCACGACCTTGTTGTCGAGCGTCCCTCCGTAGAGAGGGTGCGGATGGGCGACGAGCGCCGCGCCGCGCGGTGCACCCGCAGGACGCTCGAGGACCGTCTCGATCCTGCCCGCCGCACCGTCGATGAAGATGCGCTCGAGCGCCCCGCTCATATGCGCAGGCGCTCGACCAGCCGGCCGGCCTTGAGGTGCTCCTCGATGATCTCGTCGATATCGGCGCGATCGACGTAGGTGTACCAGACCCCTTCGGGGTACACCACGACGCACGGCCCTTCCTCGCAGCGGTCCAGGCACCCGGCCTGATTCACCCGCACTTTCCCGGGACCGGCGAGGCCCAACTCCTTGACCCGCTTTTTCGCGTAGTCGCGCATGCCGCTTGCGCCTTTGTCGTTGCAGCAGGTCTCGCCGTTCTGGCGCTGGTTGCAGCAGAAAAAAACGTGTCTTTCGTAGTAGCTCATCACAAGTTCCGGGTGTGTGCAGCAAGCGAGTTGAACGGCGCGCGATACCGGAAGCAGTGGCTTCTGAGCCGCGCCCGCGCCGCTCGAACGAGCGTCACGCTAATTATACTGCGACGGGCGGGCGTCCCCGGGCGCGCTTCCTACTCCCTCACCTGTCCGCGGTCGGCGGCGAGCAGAACCAGATAGACCATCGCCGCAAACGGCCACACGGCGGAAACGACGCGCGTCGCGCCGTTGAAATTGAGAAAATGCCCCTGTTGCCAGAGTGCGAAAGAGGCCGTCATGTAGGGATTCGCGGGGGCGAGATTGACGAGGGCGGTCGCCGCCATCAGTGCAAAACCCATGAGCGCAAGCTGCGTGGTGCGTGGCATCCCTGCGACGACGAGCAGCAGCAGGATTGCTGCAGCCACGCCATAGAGGGCTCCGGACGTCACCCAGGAGAGGATGTCCTGGGAGCTGACGAGCAGTCCGAATCCGAACGTGTGCACGGCCAGCGCCGCGGACAGAAAGATCACAACCACTCCCCGCGCCGGCTGGTTGCGCGCGATGAGGCACAAAGCGAGCAATCCCGCCGCCAGGCCGTTGGCGCAGGCGACTCCGGCCTCCACGCGCAGGAATACCTCGGCGGGGTAGAGCTTGCCCGAGGGTGTCTTGAATAAATCGCGCAGATCGCCGGTGCCAAAGAGCAGCGTTTCTGGACTGAGCTGCGCGAATAGCCACAGCCCGAGCAGCACCAGCCCGAGATCGATCCGGCGCCCCGGAAGGAACAGTCTGTTGCGCAGGCGCTGCAGTCCTTCGGCGTCCATCAAAGGGCGAGTCGTGGCGAGGGCGGCGAGGGCGCCGGCCGCGCCGCCCACGGTATTGGCGAGCAGGTCGAGGTTCGAGGACGCGCGCGTAGGCAGGTAGAGCTGCAGCGACTCGAGCGCGAAGCTCAAGAGGACCGAGCAGGCGAGGCCGAAACCAAAAGCGTAACTGCGGCGCAGCCAGGGATACATCGCCAACACGGCGAGAAAGCCGAGCGGCATGTAGCCGATGATGTTCGCGACGACGTCGAATACCAGGATGGGACGGGGGAGTGGAGCCGTGAGGAAGGCAAACGGCGGCAGGCCCCGGTCGCGCCAGCCGGAGAACGGATGCAGGCTCGCGTAGACGACGAGCAGCACATACGCCACGAAGAGATAGCGCGCCAGAGTCGAAGGCTGCCAACGGGCCATGACCGTTCATTTTCTCACGGCATCGGTTGCGCGAGCTCCGCTTGGTAGATCGCGAGCGCGCCGGCGCCGAAAAGCGCAAACGTTATTCTCTCGATCGCGTCGTGCTCCTGCGTGAACCGGCAGCATTCGCGCACGGCAATCTTGGCGGCTCGCTCCATCGGATAGCCGTAGACGCCGCAACTGATGGCTGGAAAGGCGAGGGTGTGGATCGCGTGCGCGAGAGCGAGCTCGAGGCTGCGTCGGTAGCAGGAAGCGAGCAGCTCCGGCTCGCCGCTCGCCCCGCCGTTCCAGACGGGGCCGACGGTGTGGATCACGTGCTTTGCGGCCAACCGATAGCCGTGGGTGATCTTCGCGTCGCCGGTGGCGCAGCCGCCGAGCGTTCGGCACTCGCGGAGCAGTTCAGGGCCCGCGGCGCGATGGATTGCGCCGTCGACCCCTCCGCCGCCGAGGAGGGTGGTGTTTGCCGCGTTGACGATAGCGTCCACCGCGAGACGCGTGATGTCGGCCTCGATGGCGTGCATGCGCATGGACATCTAAAAATATTCTGTTCCCAGCAACCAGGCTACGCCGGCGATGAACGCCGAGCCCGGGATGGTAAAGATCCACGCCCAGATGATGTTGCCGGCCACGCCCCAGCGCACGGCGGACAACTTCCTGGCCGAGCCCACGCCGATGATCGAGCCGGTAATGGTGTGGGTCGTTGACACCGGAATGCCGAGGCTGGTGGCGAGAAACAGCGTCATCGCACCGCTCGCCGAGGCGCAGAAACCGCCGACGGGCTTGAGTTTGGTGATCCGCATGCCCATGGTCTTGACGATGCGCCAGCCGCCGAAGAGCGTCCCCAGGCCCATCGCGGCCTGACAGGCGAGCACCACCCAGAAAGGCAGCGGCTCATTTGCGGCTGAAAGCCCGGATGCGATAAGCAGCATCCAGATGATGCCCATGGTTTTCTGCGCGTCGTTGCCGCCGTGTCCGAGACTGTAGAGCGCAGCCGAGACGAACTGCAGCCGCCGGAACCAGCGGTCCACGCGCCGCGGGGTCGAGCGCGCGAAGATCCAGGACACGGCGATCATCAGGGCAATGGCGAGCACGAAGCCGAACAGCGGCGATACCACGATCGCGGCGGCGGTCTTGAGAACGCCGCTCGCCACCAGCTTACTGACGCCGGCTTTCGCGACACCGGCGCCGATGATGCCGCCGACCAGGGCGTGAGAGGAGCTGGACGGAATGCCGTAGTACCAAGTAATGAGATTCCAGGTGATTGCGCCGCACAGCGCGCCGAAAACGACGTAGTGATCGACGATGGCTGGATCGACAATGCCCTTGCCTATGGTGGTGGCGACCGCGAAGCCGAACACGAGAAACGCGATGAAGTTGAAAAACGCCGCCCAGGCGACCGCCCAGTGCGGGCTCATGGCGCCGGTGGAGACGATGGTGGCGATCGAGTTGGCGGCATCGTGAAAGCCGTTGAGGAAGTCGAAGGCGAGCGCGAGCAGAACCAGGAACACCACGATTTCGAAGCTGATCGACATGCGGGCCGGGTCTTGGATCAGGAATTCTCGATGACGATGCCCTCGATGATATTGGCCACGTCCTCGCACTTGTCGGTGACCGTCTCCAGGTGTTCGTAGATCTCCTTCAGCTTGATCAGCTCGCGGGTGTCGGGCTCGTTGCGAAAGAGCTTTGCCAAGGCCGAGCGCAGCACCTGGTCGGCGTCGGTCTCGAGCCGGTCGATGTCCGCGCAGATCTTCATGATTTTCTCCGCGTTTCCCATGTTGTTGAGGAGATCGACCGCGGCCTTGACCTTCTCAGCACAGGCCACGCAGATCTCCGCGAGCCGCTTCGCCTCGTCGGGGATCTTGCGGATGTCGTAGAGGAACACGCTCTGCGATACGTCTTCCATCAAGTCGAGGATGTCGTCCATGCGGGTGATGAGCTGGTGGATCTCGTCACGGTCGATCGGCGTGATGAAAGTCGTGTGCAGGAGCTGGATCGTCTGGTAGGTGACGGTGTCGGCCTTGTTCTCGATGGTCTTGATGTTGCGAGCCCGGCTCTCGGTCTCGCCCCTGTCGTCCATCATCGCTCTCAGCTCGACCGCGCCTTGCAGGATGAGCGTGGCGTGCTCGGTGAAATAGGTGAAGAACCGGCCTTCGTGCGGCATGAGGCGAGCGAACATGGAGCCCCCTTGGATCGGGCCGCGAAAGCGGCCGCGCGAATTGTAGCCGAGTCCGGGCGGGAGCGGACTAGCGGGGGGCGCTGTGGCGATGCGCCTGCGGCACGGCGCTTGGCACGATAGCGCCGAGGACCATGCCTAAGATGGAGAACGCGAGGCCGACGAGCGTCGGCGGCACGGTGGCGTCCGCCGCGATGAAAGCCGCGATCAGCCAGGCGACGAGTCCGAACACCGCGGATAGGATCGCGCCCGTATTGTTCGCTCTCTTCCAGAAGATTCCCGCCGCGAGCGGCACCAGCGCGGCCACCAGCGTTACGGTGTAAGCGTTCTGCACCATGTCGTACATCGTTTGCTTCGAGCGCAGGGCAAAGACCAGGGCGGCGAATGTGAAGGACACCAGGACGACGCGAAGCGTGAGGAGGAACTGGCTGTCGCTCATGTTCGGATAGAGCGGACGGATGATGTTTTCCGTGCACAGCGAGGTCGGGGCGATGATCGCCCCGCTCGCCGTCGACAGGATCGCCGACAGCAGGGCGCCGAAGAAGAGCACCTGTATCCACATGGGCGTGTGGCCGAGGATGAACTCGGGCAAGAGGCGCTGCGTCTCGCGCGCATCCGGGGCCGACAGCAGCTGGCCGAGGGACGGATCGATGAGGAGCCCGGCGCAGACGATGTAGATGGGCACGAACACGAAGGTGAAGTAAACGACCCCGCCGAGCAGGCTGCCGGCGACCGCGGTCCTCTCGTTCTTCGCGGAGGTGACGCGCTGGAAGATGTCCTGCTGCGGGATCGAGCCAATCGCCAGCGTCAGGAATGCGGTGACGAAGGCGAGCCATTCCTTGGCGCCGCCCTTGGGCCAGAACTCGAACTTTCCCGTCTCGGCGGCTGCGGCGATGATCTTACCGGGCCCGCCCGCCATATCGCCGACGAACCAGGCGATGACCCCGAGGCCGACGATGATCATGACCGACTGGAAGAGATCGGTCATGGCCACGGACCACATCCCGCCCCAGATGGTGTAGGCGAGGACGACGGCACCGCTGATGACGATTCCAGTCTCGAGCGAGATGGCGCCGTTCGTCAGGGTCGAGAAAACCAGGCCGAGCGCCGTCAGCTGCGCCGCGGTCCAGCCGAGATAGGAGATAGCGATGACTACGCTGGTACCGAGCTCCATGGCCCTGCCATAGCGCTTGCGGTAGAAATCGCCGATGGTGAGCAGGTCCATGTGGTAGAACGCGCGCGCGAAGAGAAGCGCGACGATGACCAGGCAGACGGAGGAGCCGAAGGGATCGGCAACGATGCCGCCCAGCCCGCTCTTGGAGAACTCGACCGAAACGGAGAGCACGCTTTCGGCGCCGAACCAGGTGGCGAAGACCGTCGCCGTGTTCATGTAGAGAGGCAGGCTGCGGCCGGCGACGACGTAGTCCTTCGAGTTTTTCACCCGCATCGCCGCCCACAGACCGATCGCGATCGTGACAAGCAGATAAAGCACGACGGATGCGATCAGCATGGCGCGGATTATAGACCGGAGCGCGCCGCGTTCCGGCTTAGGCGAGGCCCAGGGCCGCGGCCAGAATCAGCGCCAGCGCAAGCAGCGCGACCGCAACGCCGATCATCCGGTTGCGGCGCCGCTGGAGCACCAGCAGCTCTTCGAGCGCGCGCTCGATGTGCCCGACGCGGTCGTCTGCGAGCGCGTGGTGCAGAAGGCGCGGCAGCTGCGGCAGCATCGTCGCCCAGCGCGGCGCCTCGTTGCGAAGCGCGCGCAGCAGCCCCTTCAGGCCGATTTGCTCGCGCATCCAGTTCTCGAGGAACGGCTTGGCAGTGGTCCACAGGTCGAGGTCCGGGTCGAGCTGGCGCCCGAGCCCCTCGATATTGAGGAGCGTCTTCTGCAGCATGACGAGCTGCGGCTGGATCTGGACGTTGAAGCGGCGCGAGGTCTGGAACAGGCGCACGAGCGCCCGTCCGAAGGAGATTTCCTTCAGCGGTCGGTCGAAGAACGGCTCGCACACGGCGCGAATCGCGCCTTCGAACTCGTCCATTCGCGTATCGGACGGCACCCAGCCCGCCTCGAGGTGCGCCCGCGCCACGCGGGCGTAATCGCGCCTGAAGAAACCGAGGAAGTTCTGCGCGAGATACTGCTTGTCGACCTCGGTGAGGGTTCCCATGATGCCGAAGTCGAGCGCGACGTAGCGGCCATCGGGCGTCACCAGGATGTTTCCCGGATGCATGTCCGCATGAAAGAAGCCGTCGCGGAACACCTGCGTGAAGAAGATCTCGACGCCCGTGCGCGCGAGCTTCGGAATGTCCACGCCCTGCCGGCGCAGCTCTTGCACCCGGCTCACCGGGGTACCGTGCATCCTCTGCATCGTCATGACAGTGCTCGTGCAGAAGTCCCAGTACACCTCCGGCACGGCGAGAAGCGGCGAGTCCAGGAAGTTGCGGCGCAGCTGGCTCGCGTGCGCCGCTTCGCGCACGAGGTCGAGCTCCTCGGACAAATGCCGCGCGAATTCTGCGACCACTTCGCGGGGCTTCAAGCGCCTGCCGTCGGCCCAGAAGCGCTCGACCAAGCCCGCGGCCGCGTCCATCAGCGCGAGGTCTTTCGCGATCACCGGCAGCATTCCCGGCCGCAGGATCTTGACCGCCGCCTCGGTGCCGCCGGGAAGCACGGCGAGATGCACCTGGGCGACCGACGCGCTCGCGACGGGCTGCAGTTCGAATTTCTCGAAAATTCTTGCGATCGGCCTGCCGAACGCGCTCTCGACCTCGGCCACCGCGATCTCGCCTGGAAACGGCGGCACCCGGTCCTGGAGTTTCGCCAGCTCGTCGGCGAGGTCGGCGGGGAGCAAGTCCCGGCGTGTCGAGAGCACCTGGCCGAACTTGACGAAAATGGGGCCGAGCGCTTCGAGCGCCAGGCGCAGCCGCGCGCCGCGCGGCTCGGAGAGCGCGCGAAAGAAAAGAAGGGCGTTCAGAGCGCGCGCGAGCTTGCTACCCGAAGCGAGCGCGAACTCGTCCAGCCCGAAGCGCAGGGCTATCCAGAGGATCTTGGCGAGACGAAGCAAGGAGGTGGGAGCCCGCAGGGCGAAGCGGCCAATTTACCAGAATCGGTCGGCCTCACCCCGGGAGCGGCGGCTGCCCCTTAGCGGCGCTTGCCCGATGCCGAAAGGTGCTCGATGCGCTTCTCGATCCGTGCCACGTCGTCGCGCAGCGTGTCGACGTTGCGACAAAAGTTCTCCACATCGGCGGGCCGCGCGAGCAGGGGCTGCTCTTCGGTCCAGTACTCCACAAGGTTTTCGGCAAGGCGCAATGCGGCGTCGCGCTGCCACGCGGCGAGGGCCCTGCCGCTAGAAGCGAGGCGGTGGGCAATGATGTCGCCGAACAGCTTGGAGAGATCTTCCTCGAAATCCCAGGTGAGATTGCGGAACAGGTGGTCCACCGCACTCGCCAAGTCCGCCGAACCCTCGATTTCAACCTGCTTTCTGGCGGTCTCGTCGCGAGCAAGTAGGAACGGAAAGGCGCCCGGGGTGATCTTCACGACCAGCGCGCTTGCCGTTTCAACGCGTGCCCGATCGAGAAGACCGTTATCCGTGATCCTCAAGCGCAGGTCCGGAAAAGGCGGGCAGCGAAATTCCACGCCTTGACCCGCAAAGGATCTCAGTCGCTCCGCGGCCCACGGTTGCTGCCTCAGAAGATGATTCAGCCCTGAGATCGCGCCTCGCTCGATCATGGGGTTTCCGGGTCGGGTCCCGTGGGAGCGAATCAGCTGAGCTGCTGTATCCCAGCGAGCAGCCAGCCCGAGGAGCCGGTCACCGGCTTTCGCACGTGCCAGATCTCTTCGAACGGCTCGGCCAGCGCATTCGCCTCTTCGCGGATCGAACCGGAAAATCGCACGCTCGCCCAATGCAGCCCGCCCTCGGTGACGAGCTCCAGAAGCGCAGCATTCAAAGTCACCACGTCGGTCTGTTGCGCGCCCGAATGCGCGACGACGTCGCCTTTCAGCGTGTTGAACATGTCCTCGGTCGTGACTTGGCGCAGCCGCGCGAGGTCGCCGCGGTCGTTCGCTTCCTGCAGGCGCAGGAAGTTGCGCCGGGCCTCCTTGAGAAAGCCTTCGACGTCAAAGCCCGCCGGAATATTGGAGACGAATTGGCTGCGGTAATTCGGCTGCACACCCGCGTCCCCGGGAAGCTGCGAGGGCGGCGGCGCAGCCACGGTTTCGTTGCCGAAACCGGCGTACTGTACCTGCGGTCCCTGCGCGCGCCGCCTCGACAGCAGACGCATCAAAGCGAACACGACGGCACCGGCAAGCAAGGCCATGAGAAGCGCGCCGATCGCGGGCCCGAAACCCCCTTGCGCGAACAGCCAGCCCAGGCCAAGGCCCGCGGCGAGTCCGGCAAGAGGTGCAAACCAGCGTCCCGGCCCGGACGGTTGCGGCGTCGTTGCCGGCTGCTGCTGCGTCGGAGGAGTCGCCTGCTTCGGAGGCGCGGTGACCTGGCGTTGGACTCCGAGACTTCTGCCGCCACCGAGCCTGGCCGCCTGGACGTCATCTGCCAGGATGCCGGCACCGAAAGCCAGCGTGAACAAGAAAACGATCAAATTTTTCATGGTCTCTCTCCGCGATTCAAAATTTGTGGCCCCGGTGCAACGCCACCACGCCCGCGCTCAGGTTGAAATATTCGACATCCTCGAGCCCCGCCCGTTCCAGCATACCCTTCAGGCTCTCCTGGTCGGGGTGCATGCGGATCGATTCGACGAGATAACGATAAGCCGAGTCATCGCCCGTCACCGTCTTGCCCAGCCAGGGAAGCACCTTGAACGAGTACCAGTCGTAGGCCCTCGCGAGCGGCCGCCAGATGCGGGAGAACTCGAGCACGAGCAGCCTCCCGCCGGGTTTCAGCACGCGGCGCATTTCGGCGAGCGCCGCGTCTTGGTCGGTCATGTTGCGCAGGCCGAACGCGACGCTGACGCAGTCAAAGTAGTTCGAAGGAAACGGCAGCTCTTCCGCGTCGCACTGCACGGCGGGGACCGTGCGGCCGCGGTCGAGCAGACGATCGCGGCCTCGCTCCAGCATCGCACGGTTGATGTCGGTGAGCCACACCTCTCCGCTCGTCCCGACACGCTTCGCGAAGTCGAAAGTCAGATCGCCTGATCCGGCGGCCACATCGAGCACCCGCTCGCCCTCGCGCACGCCGGCGAGCGCCACCGCGAAGGCCTTCCACAGCCGGTGCAGGCCGCCGGACATCAAATCGTTCATCAGATCGTACCGGGCTGCGACCGAGGAAAAAACGCTGGCGACGCGCGAAGCCTTTTGGGCCTTGTCGATGCGCTGGTATCCGAAGTGGGTTTGACTCACGCGAGCATGCTAGCACGCCGTTAAGACGTGTTCATTTCGGTGCTCAGGCTTCGCGGCGCGCCCCGGCTGCCTCGATCCGCTCGAGATAAGTCTGCCAGAGAGATTGACGATTCGTGCCCAGATCGTAGAGGTAGTCCCAGGAATAAATGCCGGTGCCGTGCCCGTCGGAAAAATGCGGCTGCACCGCGTAGCTGCCCACCGGTTCCAGGCTCAGGATGTCCACGTCCTTCTTGCCGACCTGCAGGATTTCCTGTCCCGGTCCGTGGCCGCGCACTTCGGCCGACGGGGAGTACACGCGCAGGAATTCGTAGGGCAGCTCGAAACGGCTGCCGTCGGAAAATGAAACCTCGAGCACCCGGGATTTCTGGTGCAGCTTGATTTCGGTGGGAGTCGGTCTGTCCGCGGCCGCCATCAGGCATTTTAAACGACCGGCCGCGCGAAAAACTCGTTGCGAGTGGTGTCCCGTCCGAAGAGATGAGACTAACGCTTGTTCAAGACGTTGAAACGCGGACCCGATCGTAGTCGAAACCGTGTTCGAGCAAGCCGGCAAGCGTGACGCGTCGTATGGCATTGCCGAGATCGAGTTCGAGCGTGCCGGCGCGCCGGTACCAACCCGCGGGCAGCACGAGCGCAGGTGACAGACCCGGCGCGACCGGCAGCATCAATGCATCGGCCCGCTGTGGGGCGCTCCGGTCGGACGACCGCACGGCGCAGGCTTTTGCTTCCCCCTTCAGAGCTCGGGCCCCGATAGTGAGGGTTTGATCTGGTCCTTCGATGAGCCAGTCGACGTGGCAAAGGATGAACTGGCGCGCGCCGCTTGGCCGCAGCGCCACGAGTTGTCGGTGGGCAAGACGCATGCCCTGCGTCCTGCGGCAAAGTCTGAATCCGTCGTCCGATTCCCCCAGCGTTTCCCAGGTCTCCGGACCTTGCTCGCGCGTATCCCGCTCCGCGCAGGGTTGGAACGTATGAAATCGTTCGGCTTCCCCGTAGGAATAGCTCGATGGACTCGCGCTCTTCGCGACGGGATTACCTTCGATCGCGTGGTGAATCGCGGCAAAACCGCTCACCAATTCCATAGGCGAGGGGCGTGCGCGGCGCGGAAAGTCGCGCGCCGGTGCGGAATCGATCCAGGCACGCTGCAGCGTCTTGAGCAGATCCTGAGCGGCAAGTCGCGTGCAATCGGAACCGAGTCCGAGCGTGGCAGGCTCGGCGCCTTCTTCTAGGCGCTGGATGCGTGTGCTGATCGAGGGGGCAACGCGGGCGAGATCGAGAAAGCGCAAGGTCGACGAATTGGCCGCCGCCTTCGCCAAGGCGGGCCCCGAAGCTCCTGCGAGATCCACAGCGTAGCCGTCGTGCCAAGGCGCCTCGCGGCTGAGCACGGCCTTGTGCGCCCAGAGACGGGCCCACTTGCGCGTCCAATCGAGTTCTCGGTGAGACAGGCGGTGCGGTTGGGCAAGCTGCAGCATCAGCACTTCCACGTACGCCGCCATCGGCGAGGACTCGACGCTCAGATCAGCGACAGTCTCGCCCCTGATTGCGCGCGCTTCGGCTGCCGTGTAGGCCTGGTGCACCAACCTCCAGTAGTCCGCTCCGAACTCACGTCGCGCGAGCACGCAGGTCCCGATCGTTTCTCCCGCGCAGGCGAGCACGCGCTGGAAAAGTCGGGCGAGCGAGGGCTCGAGCTCGGGATGCTTGCCTTTCAACGCGGCGCTCAGGAGGCGTCCATAAGCCCGGAGCATCGCGGCCCACAAGCCGTTCGCCTGAACGAAGGCTGCGGCTTCGCTATGGTTGAGCGGCAGGGGTTTTCCGGCGAAGCCCTTGGCTTGTTCCGCTTCGGCATGCATGACGGGATAGCGCAGCCGCTCGAGGATCTGCAGGTAGGCCGAATGCCTGGGCGGATGAGCTTCGATCTCCTCGAGCAGCGTCAGAAGCGCGCTGCAGGCATGCGGCATGCCGGCAAGCGCCGCGCGCGCAAGCCAGTCTTCACAGCTTGTCAAGTCGGCGAGACGCGGTTGCGTGTCGGGGAGGAAGTCGCTAAGGACCATGAGTCCCCTTTCGGGGTCTATTCCTGCGAATTGCGAATGTCACACTCTACTATGACAAAGGCATAAACACTGGGTCCACCGAGGCAGGGATGTGAAAAATTTGGCAGAGGATGGCGCGGGAACGGCGTGCCTTAGGCTGCCTCGAACGTGACGCGCTCGAAATCGGCGCCGCGATCGACGACCGACGCAAGTCGCAGCTTGCTGGGGCGCTCCGTGAGCACCTCGATCTCTCGATTAGGCTTGAACCATCCCACCGGGACAACCAGCGTTTCCGGAGCCTGGAGGGCGGCGACCGCCGGCAGCAAGAAGGCCGGGGTGTATTGCTCAGCCGCGGCGCTGTTGCCGACCGCCCTGATCGCGGCCCCTTGGGGAATCCCGGGGAGGATCTGGACGCCGATGCGCAATTCGAATTCCACCGAGACCGAGAGCCACTTGACCGCGCAGAGAAGAAAGGCCTTCGCGTCCGCCAGCCGGATCCCGAGCAGCTGCCCGAGTGTTAGGCGCGAGCTTGCGGCAGGATCGACTCGCGCAAGGCGCAGCCCGGAGGCACTCTCGTCCCTAATCTGCCAGGTCTCGACAGCGAAATCCGGCGGGGGGCTGGGCTCATCCTCGTGGCGGGTGGCGACGCGTCCGAGGGTCGCAATTTGTTCGTGCTGCACCTGGGATATTTTTGGAGGGCCTCCGCGGACCGCGAACGCGCGGCCGGTGACGAAGTAATGCACCGCGGCCATCCCCGAGCAGGTCTGTGCCGTGCCGCTTGCGCTGCGGCGTGGGTGCGCGCGTGATTGCTTGTCCTCGCACCATCGCCGATAGAGCATGGTGAGCAGGCTTTCGGCGAGCGGGGCGGTCACGTCCTCACCCAGGCCGAGCGCCGCAGGGGTCTCGCCCTTGCGCAGAAGGCCGACGCGCTTGCGCACGCTGCTCCCAAGCTCGTGGATGTCGAGAACGCGGATCATGTCGCCCTCCGGCATGCGGCGCGAGGCACCGGCAGCACCCGAGAGATCGATGACCAGCGGTGCGACGCCGTCGCCGGCAGCAGCAGGGGCGCGTCCGATCGAGACCTTCGGCGTCCAGCGTTCTAGCCAGAGCGAAATGAGCTCGATCTGGCGCGGCGTCAGCTTTCCGGGGTTGGCGAGATCGATCAGCAGAATCTGCGCGTAGGTTTCCGTGCAGGTCGTCTGTCTGCCTTTATGGGCAGGATGCGCGACTTCGCCTCCGGCCACGCCCCTGTCCTCGACGAATGCATAGACTCCGTGCAGCAGCTTCCATTCGCGTTCGCCGACGTCCTGATAGGCTTGATAGTAGGCGACCATCTTCTGCCCGGTGCACCACAAGACGCGCTGGCCTATCAAGGCTACGCTCGTGGCGGAGGCGCCGCCCGCGACCGCTTTCAGACAATGTTGATATCCGTATGAGAGCGCGTCCCAGAGCGCGTGCACGCTGTCGAGGATCTCTCGCTCCGGCTTGGTGAGCGGGGCGGGGCGGCTGGAAAATTTCTTGGAATGTTCCTTTTGCACGAAGCTCACCGGCTCGCGCAAGAGCTCGAGGATCTTGAGCCGCTCGGCAGGCGCGATGTTGCAGGCGTTCAGCTCATCGAGCTGAGCGAGGAGACGAACGTGGGAGGGGCCGACGTTGATGAGTGGCAGCGACTGCAACCACTTCGCGCAGCCGGAAGAATCCGTAAAATCGGGAGCGGCGCCCGGCTTGATGCTCGGGGGATCGAAGCTCGACATGGTTCAATCCAGTCTGCGCCTCAGCGCGGCCGCAAGCGCGCCGCGGTCCGGAGCCGGGCGCCGCAGGACGTCCGCGCGCGAAGGCTCGGCCCAGATTGGGCGGGGAAAATGGCGATCGCTCTGATGGCGCGGAATCACGTGCCAGTGCAGGTGGCGCGTGACGTTGCCGAGGCTCGCGAGGTTGATCTTGTCCGGATCGAGGAACTCGCGGAGCACGGCCTCGGTGGCGAACACCGCATTCATGAGCCGCGTGCACTCGGCAGGCTCAAGGTCGGTCATTTCCTTCACGTGCCGCTCGAGGACCACCCTGCAAAAGCCGGGATAATCCGGATCGTCGACCAGCACGACGCGGCAGAACCCGTCGCGCCAGAGCAAATCCCCGCCGGAGGAATCGCATAGCTCGCAGGGTTTGTCGATCAAATTTTTACTCCCCGTCCGGGGCGCCGCGTCGGCGAATCGTCTGCGCTCGGCGAAAGGATAGCAGAATCAGCGGCGGCTACGGGCTTTCCCGGTTCGACGGAGGCTCGGCCGGGACTGCGTTTTCCGGGAAGATATCCCGATAGCTCGCATAAAAGCTGGCGAACACCGTGGGCAGGGAGAGCAGGGTGAGAATCAATGCAAGGGAGTGCAACACCTGTACTTTTCCCTGCATCAAGAGAGCCGCGACGGTGACCGCCACAAGGAAGACCGCCCCGGCGAGCGCGAGTACGGCCCCATAAACGAAGAATGCGCGCCAATTCCGCAATACGGCGAAAAAGCTGTAAAAGAGCGACTGAGCAGCGCCGATGCGGTTCCATGCGGCGAGCACGGGCGCAAACCAAAAAGCCATCAGCACCGGGGTCGCGGCCAAGGTCGCGACCAGCATCGCGCGCGAAACGCTGCCGTCGCGCAAAGCCTCGACGGAGGGCTCCTGGCCGGAGAGGACCCATTGCATGAGCGCACCTGCGTCCGCAAACGAGGCCACGCCGAGCACCATAACGATCGAGAGGAGGTACAGAACGCCCAGCGCGACCAGCGCGGCCGGTCCGCTTCGAAAACCGGAAAAAAGCAGCGCCGGACGCAGCAAGCCTCCGCGGTCGAGGACCGCGCACATGACCATGAAGCTGACTGAAAACGCCGGCAACAACACGGTGGAGGTGGCGGGGCCCAGGTAACGGATCTGGCCGAGGAGCGCAACCGCGATCCAGTACGTGAACACCAGAAACAGCCACATCGGCGGGCTCTTACGGAAAAGCGCAAAGCCTCTTACGAGCCAGGACCAGCCGTTTCTCGCCGGAACGACGCGCATCGCTAGACTCGAGATCCGCTCGTGCTCATCAGCGCCAGTGTGGTCCAGCCGCCGGTTTCAAACAAGAGGGAAGGGACGGGTCCGGCGCGCCTCGAGCACCCGGCGGAAATGTTCCGGGTCATGCGCGTGGGTGAGCTCGCCCGCGCGAGGCAAGTAGAAATCGTACAAACGCGAAAGCCAGAACCGCAGTGCTGCGGCGCGTAGCAGAACCGGCCAGGCTTGCTGCTCGACCCGGGTGAATTCGCGGGCCCGGCGGTACGCCCCAACGAGCGCCGTCGCACGCCCCGGGTCGATTTCGCCGGCCGGGTCTACGCACCAGTCGTTGACCGTCACTGCGACGTCGAACAGGAGCGCGTCGATCCCGGCGAAATAAAAATCGATCACTCCGCCGATGCGGTCTCCATCGAACAGCACGTTATCGCGGAACAGATCGGCGTGGACAGGACCGCGCGGCAAATCGAGCGTGCGGTGGAGCGCCTGGAATTCGAGCTCGGATGCGAGCAGCTCGCGGCACCCTTCGTCGAGGAACGGCGTCACTTCGCGCGCCGCCTCGCGCCACCACTTCGGCCCCCGTGGATTCTCGAGCTTTCCGTCGTAGCCTCTTCCGGCAAGATGCATGTCGGCAAGGATGGCACCGACCTGCTCGCAGTGGCGCGGCTGTGGCGAGCTCACCGGGGCGCCGGGAAGGCAGGTGACGAAACAGGCGGGCTTGCCGTTCAAGGTTCCGAGGTACCTGTCGCTGCGGTCGGCGATCGGCGCGGGGCACGGTATGCCGTGACGCGCAAGGTGCGCCATGAGGTTCAGGTAGAAGGGAAGCTCCGCTGCACTGAGCCTCTCGAAAAGCGTGAGCACGAAGCGGCCGTGCAGAGTGGTGACGAAGTAATTCGTGTTTTCGATCCCTGCAGCGATGCCCTGCAGATCGACCAGCGCGCCGATGGCGTAGCGTTTCAGCCAGGCCGAAAGTTCCTCGGCGGTGACGCGCGTGAAGACAGACATGATGCCCGAGCGGTCGCCGACGCCGGCGCCAGCGTCAGAACCGGCGGATCACCCAAAGCGGGACCCGCACGCCGTGATCGAGGCTCTCGTTCCTCAACCCCGGGCCATCGCCCAGGTCCTCGATCAGGTAGTACTCCTGGCCCAAAGGCGTGGTGACGCGCACCACGCGCCGGCCGTCGATGAGCTGCTCCTCGACCTGGTCGCCGCCGCCGGGGTGGATCCGCACAGGCGGCTCGCCCGGCTGCTCCGAAGAAACGCCGGGTGGCGGCGGCGGAAGCTCGGGAAGGGGCTCGAGCTTGGGCGGCTGCTGCGACCAGGCTGGCAATGCGATGGCAAGCAGGACCGCAGCGAGAAATCGGCGCGACATTTATTGAAATCCTTTACGCAGGCAGTCTAGCAGAACTGTCGTGCTCCCGCGGCGTCGCGAAGGGCAGCCGCGCGCGCAGCGCGTCGCCCTTGCTAGAGGTTGAGCAGGATTTCGCGCTCGGCAGCGCGCGGTTGGAAGCTCCGATGTTCGTAATGCTTGAAGATCGCCTCGACCACGCCTTCGGGTTCGTCGATGACCTGGACCAGCTCCATGTCTTGAGGGTCGATCATCCTCTCCCCGACGAGCCGCTCGCGCATCCAGTGAAGCAATCCGCGCCAGAACGGCGCATGCATGAGTATGCACGGCACGCGCGCGCTCTTGCCCGTTTGCATGAGCACGAGAACCTCCGAAAATTCATCGAGCGTCCCGAAGCCGCCCGGCAGGAACACGTAGGCGCTCGCGCACCTCACGAACATCGCCTTGCGCGCGAAAAAATGTCGGAACAGCAGGGATATGTCCTGGTAAGTGTTGCCGAACTGCTCGCGCGGTAGCTCGATGTTGAGACCCACCGCGGGGGAGCGCCCGAAGTGGGCCCCGCGGTTGGAGGCTTCCATGATTCCGGGGCCGCCGCCCGAAACCACGGAGAATCCGGCGTCGGAAAGCAGCCGCGACGTCTTCTCGGCAAGCGCATAGTACGGATGGCCGGCCGGAACGCGCGCGCTGCCGAACACGCTCACTGCCGGACGGATCTCGTCCATTCGCTCGGTGGCCTCGACGAATTCTGACATAATGCGGAACAGACGCCAGGCCTCGCCCGCGGCGTTCGCCTCCCGCGAGGCGTTGTCGAAAGATTTCGGAATCTTGTCGCTCATAAGTTCCCTTGGAAAAAACGCTGCTGCTGGTTGACGGGTCGTCGTACCTGTACCGCGCCTTCCATGCGTTGCCCGACCTGCGCAACGCGGCGGGCGAGCCCACCGGCGCGATCTACGGCGTGCTCAACATGCTACGTCGGCTGCTTGCCGATCACAAGGCGGACTATCTTGCCTGCGTCTTCGACGCGCGAGGCAAGACTTTCCGCGACGAGATGTACGCGCAATACAAGGCGAACCGACCGCCCATGCCCGACGATCTCGGCGCGCAGGTCGAGCCTCTCCTCGACGCAATCCGGGCCTCGGGCTGGCCTTTGCTGCAGATCGAAGGAGTGGAGGCGGACGACGTCATCGGCACGCTCGCGCGCGAGGCCGAAAAGCGCGGCCTGCGCTGCGTGATTTCCACCGGCGACAAGGACCTCGCGCAACTCGTGACCGACCGCGTGACCCTCGTCAACACCATGTCGAACGAGCGCCTCGACCCCGCGGGCGTCAAGGCGAAGTTCGGCGTTCCGCCCGAACGCATGCTCGATTACCTGACGCTCGTCGGCGATTCCGTGGACAACGTGCCTGGAGTCGACAAAGTCGGACCCAAGACCGCGGCGAAGTGGATCGAGCAGTACGGCTCCCTCGAAGAGGTGATGCGGCATGCGGATGAGATCGGCGGTGCGGTGGGCGAAAATCTGCGAAAGGCGCGCGACTGGCTCCCCAAAGCTCAGGCATTGCTCGCGGTGAAATGCGATCTGGAGTTGCCGGTGAAGCTGGAGGAGCTGAAGCTCGGTCCCCGCGACGAGAAGCGTCTCGCCGAATTGATTTCCCGCTTCGGATTCAAAACCTGGTTGAAGGAGACGGCGGGCGGTGCAAACCCGTCCCCCCTTCCGGCGACTAGCCCCTCGCTCGCCCGCGCGGACCAGGAGGAGCGCCGCTACGAGACACTTGTCGAAGAAGCGGATCTCGCGCGCTGGCTGAAGGATCTCGAAGCGGCCGAGCTCGTTGCCTTCGACACCGAGACGACGAGCCTAGACCCGATGCAGGCGCGGCTCGTGGGCATGTCCTTTTGCGTGGTTGCGGGCCGCGCCGCCTACCTGCCGCTCGCGCACAACTATGCCGGCGCGCCGGGCCAATTGGGCGTCGAGCGGGCGCTTGCGATGCTGAAACCCTGGCTCGAGAACGAAGAACGCAAGAAGCTCGGCCAGAACATCAAGTACGACCAGCACGTGCTTGCCAACCACGGCGTCGCCTTGAGGGGCATCGCGCACGACACCCTGCTCGAGTCCTACGTGCTGGAGAGCCACGCGCGCCACGACATGGACAGCCTCGCTGCCCGCCATCTCGGGCTGAAAACGCTCACTTACGACGAGGTGACGGGCACGGGCGTCGGGCGCATTCCCTTCGAGCAGGTCGATGTCGCGCGGGCCGCGGCCTACGCCGCCGAGGACGCCGACCTCACGCTCCGGATCCACCATGCGCTCCTTCCGAAGCTGGAAACCGAAGAGAAACTCGCTTACGTGTATCGCTCGATCGAGCTCCCCGCGCGCGAAGTCCTTTTCAGGATGGAAAGGGACGGCGTGCTCATCGACGCGGCGCAGCTCGAGGCGATGAGCCACGAGCTGGGGCAGAAAATGCTCGAACTCGAGAACAAGGCTCACAAGGAGGCCGGGCAACCCTTCAACCTCGGTTCGCCGAAACAGATCGCCGAGATTTTCTTCGAAAAAAAGGGAATGCCCGTCATCAAGAAGACCCCGTCCGGCGCGCCTTCGACCGACGAAGACGTGCTGGAAAGGCTGGCTCTCGACCACCCGCTCGCCCGGATGCTGCTCGATCACCGGGAAATCTCGAAGCTCAAGTCCACTTACACCGACAAGCTGCCGAAGATGGTGAATTCGCGCACGGGCAGGGTCCACACCAACTACGGGCAGGCGACCGCGGTCACCGGGCGTCTAGCATCGAACGACCCCAACCTTCAGAACATTCCCGTGAGGACCCTCGAGGGGCGGCGCATACGCGAAGCCTTCGTCGCTTCGCGCGGGCACGCCATCGTGAGCGCCGATTATTCGCAAGTCGAGTTGCGCATCATGGCGCACATCTCGGGGGACGAGAACCTGCTGCGCGCGTTCGAGGCGGGGGAGGACATCCACCGTGCCACGGCGGCCGAGGTTTTCGGACGCTCGCTCAAGGACGTCACACCCGAAGAGCGCCGCTACGCCAAGGTGATCAACTTCGGGCTGATCTACGGGATGTCGGCGTTCGGTCTGGCGCAGCAGCTGGGCCTGGAGCGCGCTACCGCGCAGGCGTACATTGCAAGCTACTTCACCCGTTATCCGGGCGTCGCAAAGTACATGGAGGAAGTGCGCAAGACCGCGCGTGACCGCGGCTATGTCGAGACCGTGTTCGGGAGGCGCCTGTGGCTGCCGGAGATCAAGAACTCCAATCCGGCGCGCCGCGGCGGGGCCGAGCGCGCAGCGATCAACGCGCCTATGCAGGGCACGGCCGCGGACCTGATCAAGCTCGCGATGATCGCCGTGCGGGGTTGGCTCGACCGCGAAAGGCTTTCCACCAAGCTCATCATGCAGGTGCACGACGAGCTGGTGCTCGAGGCGCCGGAGGACGAGCTTGCTCGCGTGAAGGCCGAGATCCCGGAGCTGATGAGCGGCGTGGCGAAGCTCAAGATCCCGCTTGTCGTGGACGTGGGATCAGGACAGAATTGGGAAAAGGCGCACTGAGCGCCCACAAGAAACCCTATCCGGTCCAGAGGAGGACGACGTGACACCGAATTCCCTTCAGGAAGAACAGAGCTCGCCCGACGTTATCCGGCACCTTGTACTGCTCGGAGACGCGCTGCAAAACATCGATCTCGGAAAAGGGCAGGCCGAGAGCGCACTCGTCCCGCGGCCCCGTAATCCCTGGAAGCTCACTGTTCTCCAGCCGCCCGAGGTGCTGCGGCCGAGTCGCGTGCGGGCGATCCCGGCGGAAGTCACGCACATCGTGATCTGCGTCGACGGCGGCTGGGCGATCGAGACGAGCGGACTGCTGCAGGGCAGCGCGCGAACGATCCGGGAGGCCCTCGACGGTCTGGCCTCGGCCGCCGATGAATTCGAGAAGGTTTTTGTCCGCCTGATCGCCGCCGCTACGGAGGCCGGTGTGCCGACGATCGTTTGTACGCTCGTTCCGGCTCGATATGTCGACCCGGTGCAGGAGCGCGCTGCCGCAACCGCGCTCGCGATCTTCAACGATCGCCTCCTGCGGCGTGCCGTTGCCGCGCGGCTCTCCGTCGTGGAGCTGCGCCTCGTATGTGACGAGGACGGCGACTTCGCGAGCGAAACGCTGCTGTCGCATGCGGGCGTGCGCAAGGTGGCGAACGTGGCCCGCTCGGCGCTCTACGACATTTCGCGCAATCCCGAGCGCACGCGGGTGTATTTCTAGCAGCCGACCCGGAACACCCTGCGGGGTGCTATTTGAGCGCCCCGAACACTTTTCTGAGTATCGCGGAGGCGGCGCCCGCCGGATCCCGGCGGATTTTCTTCTCTTCTTCGGCGATGGCGATGAACAGGCCGTCGAGCGCCTTGCGCGTGACGTAGTCCTCCAGTTGCGCGTCCTCCTCCTTGACCAGACCGAACTTCGCTCCGCTGGCGGCGATCTCGTCGTACTTCTCGGCGAGCTTCACCTTTCCCATCGCCTTCTTGACGATCGGCTGAAATCGCTTGGCCAGCGGCTCGGAGGTCGTGCGCTTGAAGTACTGGGTCGCGGCATCGTCGCCGCCCGTGAGGACGCCTTTCGCGTCCTGCACACTCATTTTCTTCACCGCATCGACGAGCAAGGTCTTCGCCTCGGGCACTGCGGCCTCGGCCGCGCGGTTCATGCGCAGTACCAACTCGTCGGCATGCCTGTCCATGCCGATCGAGCGCATCACCGCCTCGACTCTTCGCAGGGAAGGCGGCAGAGGAATTTTGACGCGCTCGTTCCCGAAAAACCCGTTCTCCACGCCCAGGCGTGCCACGGCGGCATGGGAGCCCCTAGTGAGCGCGTCCTTCAGGCCGTTGACGGCGTCGCGGTTGGAAATGTCGGCGAGGCTCGCGGCCGACGCCGTGGCCGGAATGAGGAGCGCAGCGACATATCCGAAATATCGAACCAAAGGCGCTCTCTAGTTAAGGCCCGCCGCGTGCGCCTGCCGGTCGGCGTGGTAGGAGGAACGCACCATCGGGCCCACTGCGGCGTGGGTGAAGGCCAGCGCCTGCGCTTCGCTCTCGAACATCGCGAAGGTATCCGGGTGCACGTAGCGCGCGACCGGAAGATGGTGCGCCGAGGGCTGAAGGTACTGGCCGATGGTGAGCATGTTCACGCCGTGCGCGCGCAGGTCGCGCATTACCTGGAGAATCTCGTCGTCGGACTCGCCCAGGCCCACCATCAGGCCCGACTTGGTCGGGATGTGCGGATGGCGCGCCTTGAAGTCGGCGAGGAGCTCGAGCGAGTGCGGATAGTTGCCACCCGGCCGCGCCTGCCGGTAAAGCCTGGGCACGGTCTCGAGATTGTGGTTCATCACGTCCGGGAGCGCCGCGTCCAGCACCTCGAGCGCGCGCTCCAGGCGCCCTCTGAAATCCGGCACGAGGATCTCGATTTTCGTCCGGGGCGAGCGCTCCCGCACCGCGCGGATGCAGTCGACGAAGTGACGCGCGCCGCCGTCCCTCAAGTCGTCGCGATCCACGCTCGTGATGACGACGTAGGCGAGGCCGAGCGCGGCAATCGTCTGCGCGAGGTGCGCAGGCTCCTCCGGATCGGGCGCGAGCGGCCGTCCGTGGGCGACGTCGCAGAACGGGCAGCGCCGCGTGCAAAGGTCCCCCAGGATCATGAAGGTCGCGGTGCCCTTTCCGAAGCACTCGCCGATGTTGGGACAGGAGGCTTCCTCGCACACCGTGTGAAGATTGTTCTCGCGGAGGATTTGCTTGATTTCGTGGAAACGCGAGCCGGGCGAGGCGGCGCGCACGCGGATCCACTCGGGCTTTGCGAGCCGTTCGGCCGGAACGAGCGCGATCGGAATGCGCGTCTTCGCCAGGCCCTTCTTTTTTTCGAGGGTCGTCATTTGTCGATCAGCCGGGCGATGCGGCGGGCGAGCTCATCGCCCATTTCAGTCGCGCCGGCGAGGACTCCGTGCGCGCGGGTCTGCGTGACCGCGAGGCCGGGATCGCCGCAGGGGTCGATCGCGGAGAAGGGCGCGAGGTCCATGTCCACGTTGAGCGCGATGCCGTGATAGCAGCAGCCGCGCCGCACCCGAAGCCCGAGCGCCGCGATCTTCGCCCCGTCCACATATACGCCCGGCGCGCCGATTTTTCTCTCGGCCGTTACATCGTGCTCGCGGAGCGTATCGATCACCGTCCGTTCGAGCAGCGTCACCATCGCCCGCACGGTGAGACCGCGCCGTGCGAGATCGACCAGAGCGTACACGATCGCCTGCCCCGGCCCGTGATAGGTGATCTGCCCTCCGCGGTCGATTCGCTCGACGGGCACTTCACCGCTGCGCGGGAAATGTTCGGCCCGGCCGGTGATTCCGACCGTATATACCGGCGGATGCTCGAGCACCCAGAGCTCGTCGGGCGTTTTCGTCCCGCGCGCATCGGTAAACCGGCGCATCGCCTGGTAGGTCGGCGCGTACTCTGCTAGGCCGAGATGCCTGACGATCGGCGCCCTGCCAAACTGGATTCCCGCTTTCGCGGGAATGACGGAGTAGGCCGATCTCGCGGCGCTTTGCATGGGGTGGTTCACAACACCATCGTCACCATCGGATGATCGCACAATTCCCGGTACAGCTCGTCGAGTTGCTCGCGCGAGACCGCGCGCACGTTGCAGGTGAGCGAAAGGTACTTCCCCTCGCGGCTCGGGCGCATTCCTAGCGTCGCCGGGTCGAAATCGGGAGCGTGGCGCCTCACCACCTCGATCACTGCCTGCGCAAACCCGGCCTGCGTCTTTCCCATGACCTTGATGGGGAAATCGCAAGGGAAGGCGAGAACGGGTGAGTCGTTTTCAGGCATGAGCCGGCGAGCGCATGACCTTGGCTTTGTACTGCTGGTAGAGCGCGTGGACGCGCTTGCAGACCGGCCCGGGTTTTCCAGCGTCTTTCCCCGTGCCGACCGGCTGTCCGTCGAGCGTCGTGATGGCTAGCACCTCTCTCGAGGACGAAGTTACCCAGATCTCCTCCGCCGAGCGCAGCTCGCTCTCGGCAACGGGGCGAACCTCGTGAGGGAGCGAGTGGGCGCGCAGGATCTCGAGCACCACGTCGTAGGTGATCCCGGGCAATATCAGGTGAGACTTGGGCGGGGCGAGCACGGTTCCATTTTTCACGATGAACACATTGCTCGCCGAGGCTTCCGTTAGCTCGCTGTCGCGCACCAGGATCGCCTCGACGCAGCCCTGGTCCGCGGCGAGGGTGCGCAGCATGCAGTTGCCCAACAGCGAAGTCGACTTGATGTCGCAACGCAGCCACCGGAAATCGGGCAGAACGATCGCCTTGGCGCCGCTCTCGAGGAGCTCCGCGGAGGGGGTCACGAGCTCACTCGCCATGAGGAAAACCGTGGGTTTGAGGCCTTTGGGGAAGGCGTGATCCCGCTTGGCTGCGCCGCGGGTGACCTGCAGATAGACGGTCTGGTCTTCCCAGGGGTTTCCCTCGATGATTTTTACGACGAGCTCGGTCCACTTCGGGAGCGGATGCGGATTGGCGAGTCGAATCGCGTCGAGGCTGGCCTGGAGCCGGGCAAGGTGCTCCTCGAGGCGGAACGGCCGCCTGGAATACACCGGGATCACCTCGTAGACCCCGTCGCCGAAAATGAAGCCGCGATCCAGGACGGAGATTTTTGCCTGCTCGATCGGCATGAAATCGCCGTTGAGATAGATCATTCGCTTCCCTTCATCTGAACCACAGCCGAACCGAATCCCAGGTCCTGGCGAAAAATCCCGCGACCGCGACGCTCTCCAACGCAACCACCGGATACTCCGCTAGCGGCTTGCCGTCGTGAGACACGCGCAGCGTCGCGACGCGCTGGCCCGCTTCAAGTGGCGCGATGAGGGGCTGCTGGCTCACGAGCTCCGCCTGGAGCTTGTCGGCGGTGCCCTTGGGCACCGTCACGTACAGGTCCGCGACGACACCCGCCTTCAGCTCGCGCTCTCTGCCTTTCCACACCTGGAGCTTGCCGATCGCATCGCCTTTCTGGTAGAGACGCAGGGCGTCATAGGACTGGAACCCGAAGTTGAGCAGCTTTTGACTCTCCCGGGTGCGCAGACGTTCCGACGCCGTGCCTATGACGACCGACAAGAGCCTTCGCCCGCCGCGCCGCGCCGAGGCGATGAGGCAGTAACCGGCGGTTTCCGTATGGCCGGTTTTCACCCCGTCCACGTTCGGGTCGAGCCACAGGAGCTGGTTGCGGTTCCGTTGCGTGATGTCGTTGTAGCGGTATTCGCGTTCTGAATACAGCTTGTAGTATTCGGGATAGTCGCGGATCAAGGCGGAGGCGAGCAGCGCGAGATCGCTCGCAGTCGAATAGTGCGCGGGGCCGGGCAGCCCGCTCGAATTCGTGAAATTCGTGTCCATCATGCCGAGGCGCCCGGCCTCGCGGTTCATCCGTTCCACGAACGCAGGTTCCGAGCCCGCGACGGCTTCGGCAAGCGCGATGCAGGCATCGTTGCCCGACTGGATGATCATCCCGCGCAGCAGCTCTTCGACCGTGACGGGCTTGCGCGGCTCGATGAACATGCGCGAGCCGACCGCGCGCCAGGCGCGCTCGGACACCCGGATCGTTTGACCGAGGGCAAGCGACCTGCCTTTCAGCGCCGCGAAAGCGAGGTACGCGGTCATGAGCTTGGTGAGCGATGCCGGCTCGATGCGCTCCTTCGGATTGCGGCTTGCGATCGACTGTCCGCTGGTTGCGTCCATGAGCAGCCACGCGCGCGCATCCACGGCAGGGGGCTGCGGTGCGGCGGCGAGCGCGACGCCCGAAAGCAGCAGAGAAAGACAAGCGGAGAGATGACGTAACATGGGATCGCGAAGGACGAATTATACCGGCCGCAGCGGGCCGTCAGCGCACCGCAGCCATCGATTCCAGCGCCGGCGGCTCGCGCGCTGCCGCCGAACTTCGCGGCAAGATGGCCTCCACTTCCACCCGAACGCTGCCGGCATTCACAAAGCCGAGCTTGTACGCCGCCGCGTAGGACAGGTCGATGATGCGCTCGGGGTGAAACGGCCCGCGATCGTTGACGCGCACGACGATGCTGCGGCCGTTCGAAAGATTGGTCACGCGCGCGTAGCTGGGGATCGGCAGGATCGTATGCGCTGCGGTCATCGCGTACATGTCGTAGCGCTCGCCGCTGGAGGTGGGCTTTCCGTGAAATTTGCGCCCGTACCAGGTCGCGATGCCGCGCTGACGGTAGGGCGTGAGCGACTGGTAGGGAACGTATTTCCTGCCCAATGCGGTGTAGGGACTGTTGGCGCCGCGGTTGAGCGGCTCGGACCTGGGTCTTGCGTCGGCGATTCTGTCGAGGTTGCCCGCCCCCGGGCCGTGGCCGTCCTCCCCGGTGTGCCCGCCGCGCCTCGGCCCGAGAGTGCAGGCGGCAAGAGCGGTAACCATGAATGCCGCGAGCAACAACGCGGGCGCGGGCCCCTTCACGTCTGTACCAATGCGCGGTGATGCTGGATGCTCATCAGTATGCCGATCCCGAGAAACAGCGTCACGAGCGAGGTTCCGCCGTAGCTGATGAGCGGCAGCGGCACCCCGACGACGGGCAGCAGCCCGCTCACCATGCCCATGTTGACCGCCGCGTAGGTGAAGAAGGTGAGGGTGATCGAGCCCGCGAGCAGCCGCGTGAAGAATGTCGGCGCGTTGGCTGCGATCATGAGCCCGCGCATGATGAGCGCGAGGTAGAGGACGAGCAGGAGACTCGCGCCGATCAGTCCGAATTCCTCGGAATACACCGCGAAAATGAAATCGGTGGCGCGTTCCGGGATGAACTCGAGATGTGTTTGGGTACCCCCCAGCCAGCCCTTGCCGGTGATGCCGCCGGACCCCACGGCGATGGTGGACTGGATGATGTGATAGCCCGCGCCGAGCGGATCGGAGGCGGGGTCGAGCAGGGTGAGGAAGCGCCTGCGCTGGTAGTCGTGCAGCACGCCCCACAGCACCGGCAGGCTCGCAAGGACCGCGGCGGAGCCGCCTGCGATCAATTTCCACGACAGGCCGGCAAGGAAGATCACGTAGAAGCCGGCCGCGGCGACCAGCAGCGCCGTGCCCAGATCGGGCTGGTACGCGATCATCGCGGTCGGGACCGCGAGCAGCACGATGGCGACCGCATATTCGCGAAGTCGGAGCGCCGCCTCGTGCCTGTGAAAGTACCGGGCGAGCATGAGCGGCATCGCGATCTTCATGAGCTCCGAGGGCTGGATGCTCGTGAAACCGAGCGGCAACCATCGGCGGGCACCGTTCCTCACGTCGCCAAAAAAGTAGACGCCGGCCAGCATCAGGAGGACCACGAGAAACACGGGGATGGTGTAGCGCATGAAAACCTGCGGCGGCGTCTGGGCTGTGACCCACATCAACGCGAGCGCCAGGAGCACGTTGAGAGCCTGCGCGCCGACGCGTCCTGGCGCCTGGAAAGCCGCGCTGTAGAGGGTGGCGAAGCCGAGCACGAGGAGACAGGCCACCACGGCAAACAGCGGCCCGTCGATCTTTTCCGTGAGCCGCTCGACGAGGCGTCTAATCATTGGCTTCGTCCTCCTCCGGCGCAGGAGCGGGTTCCGCCGGCTCGTCGGTAGGCTCGCCGAGGGCAGGCGCGGGTCCCGCCGGCTTGTCGGTACGTTTGGCGGGCGGGTGCACCGTTTCCGTCGGCTTGTCGACTCGCTTGCCGAGCAGATAGTAGTCGAGCACCTTGCGTGCGACTGGCGCCGCCGCGCGTGCTCCAAAACCGGCGTTCTCCACCAGCACGGCGAGCGCGATCCGCGGGTTCTCCGCGGGCGCGAATGCGATGAAAAGCGCGTGGTCGCGCAAATGCTCGAGGACCGTCGCCTCCGAGTATTTTTCGTTCTTGCTGAGCGCCACGACCTGCGCGGTGCCCGTCTTGCCGGCGCTCACGTAGCTTGCTCCGGCGAAGGCGCGCGCTCCCGTGCCTTCCTTGTTGACCCCGACCATGGCGTGCTTCACCACTTCCAAATTCCGGGCCTTGAGCAGAATGGTCCTGGAGGCCTCGGGCAGCACGGAAGCGCGCTCGCCCGTGATCGGGTTCTCGATATAGTCCACCAGATGCGGGCGGAACATCACGCCGTCGTTGGCGAGCGTCGCAACAGCCTGCGCGAGCTGCAGAGGGGTGTAGGAGTTATAGCCCTGCCCGATGCCCACGCTGATGGTCTCGCCCGGGAACCACCGCTGCTGCGCCGGATTCTTGAAACGCTTGGTCTTCCATTCCGGAGAGGGCAGCACGCCCACGAACTCGCCTTCGATATCGATTCCGGTGCGGCTTCCGAACCCGAACTGGCCGATGAAGCGCGCGATATTGTCGATGCCGAGGTCGTTGGCGAGCATGTAGTAGTAGGTGTCGCAGGACACGACGATCGACTTGTACATGTCCACCACGCCGTGGCCGCCCGCGGTGGCGTCGCGGAACCGATTGGTGCCGAATACGAAGTAGCCCGGGTCGAAGATCGTCTGCGAAGGCGTCCTTGTGCCCAGCTCGAGCGCGGCGAGCGCCATGTAGGGCTTGAAGGTCGACCCCGGCGGGTAAAGTCCGGTGAGCGCGCGGTTGTTGAGCGGCTTGTCGGGGGAATTATTGAGCGCGTCCCAGTTTACCGGGTCGATGCCGTCGATGAAGAGGTTCGGGTCGTAGCCGGGCTTGGATACGAAGGCGAGTATTCCTCCCGTAGAAGGCTCGATCGCGACGAGCGCCCCGCGGTTTTCGCCGAAGGCGCGCTCGGCGGCTTCCTGCAGGCGAATGTCGAGGGTGAGCGCCAGGTTGTTTCCGGGCACGGGCGCCGTGCGCGGCGCGAGCTTTTGCACGTTCTGGCCGCGCACGATGCGTCCTCCCGCGTCGGTCTCGACCTGTTCGAAGCCGGTGGTGCCGTGCAACGCGCGCTCGTAGCGCTGCTCCAGACCCGTTTTCCCGATGTGGTCGGTGCCTTTGTAATTGCCCGACTGATTGCTCTCCTCTATGCGCTCGAGGTCGCGGTCGTCGATGCGGCTGATGTAGCCCACCACGTGCGAGGCGACCTCTCCGAGGGGATACTGGCGGAAAGGTCTGCCCCTGATGTCCGCCCCGGGAAAGCGGTAACGGTTGACCGCGAGCTTGGCGACTTCCTCGTCCGTGAGGCGAGTTCGAATCGGCAGGGTGTCGCGTCCCTTGCTTTCATCCCTCAGGCGCTGGAAGCGCCGGCGGTCCTTCGGCTGGATGTCGACGATGGCCGCGAGCGCGTCGATCGTGCCCTCGAGATCCGCGATCTTGCTGAACGTGAGCTCCAGCGTATACGCGGAGTAGTTGCGGGCGAGCACCACGCCGTTGCGGTCGAGGATGAGCCCCCGGTTGGGTTGAATCGGCACGATCGAAATGCGGTTGTCCTCGGCCTTGGTGTCGTAGTACTGGTGCTGGATGACCTGCAGGTAGAAAAAGCGCCCGAACAGAAGCGTGAACGTGGCGAGCACGACGACTCCGGCGACTCCCAGGCGCAGCTGGAAGTAATACAGGTCGCGCTTGGTGTCTCGGATCTCGGCGAGACGCATGAGTCTTCAGATCGGCCGGTTCTCGTCCACGCTCTCGGGCCTGCGTTGCGGCAAGAGAAGCAGAAAGCTCGCGATAGGCCACAGCACCGCGGCAATGAAGGTCCCCGCGAAATACGTCAATCCCGGGAACACTCCGCCCGCCACGAGCCGCACTGCGAGCATCAGCATCTGGCTTGCGAGCAGCAGAACCAGCACGTGCGCGGCCTGCCGCCAGGGCGAGAACCACAGAATGCGCCGGTGCAGACTGACCGCGGCGAAGGCGAGAAAAGCGTAAGCGAAGGCATGTTGACCGAGGAGCGCGCCGTTGCCCGCGTCCATCACGAGCCCCAGGAACCACGCGATGCCGATCCCAATCTTGCGAGGCTGGTGCACGCACCAGAAGGTGAGCACGAGCGCGACCATGTCGGGCAGCCCCGTAACATCACGCCACGGCAGCAGGTTGAACAGCAAGGCAAAGACGAGGGTGAGCGCCATGTAGCCCACCTTCACGGGCAACAGGATGCGCTGCGGCCGCTCGTAGAAAGACATTAGCTTTCCCTCGCGCTCATTCGCGGTTTCTGGAGCGCTTCTGCTTGGGGGGCTTGCCCGCCACGGATTCCGTTTCGACGGGGGCGGCCGGGAGGTTCATTTCCCGGGACAGCACGAGCACCTGCCGGTTCTGGTCAGTCCCCGCGGTGGGCACGCATGTGATCTTGGCGAAAGAGTAGGCGGCGTCCTGCTCGATGCGCGATACCTTCGCCACCGGAAGGCCCGGCGGATAAGTGCCGTCGATACCCGAGGTCACGAGAACGTCATCGGCCAGCACGTCGGCGTTCGTCGCCATGTAGGTCAGCTCGAGGGTACCTCTGTCCCCGCCGCCGTAGATGATGGCGCGCAGGCCGTTCCTGACGACCTGTACTGGGGTTCTCTGCTCCTTGTCCGTGATCAGGGTCACCTCGGAGAGCAGCGGATATACGCGCGTCACCTGTCCGACGACGCCGAGGTCGTCGATGACCGCCTGTCCCGGCTGGACGCCCTGCTGACGGCCCTTGTCGATGATCACCTTGCGCGAGAAAGGATCGCGCCCCTGATAGAGTATCTCCGCCAGGGTGGACTCACGCGGCAGACGCTCGCGCGCCTCGAGCAAGCGTCTCAGCTGCGCGTTTTCGGAGCGCAGCGCCTGGACCGTCAACAGCTCGTTCGCCGCCAGCAGCTGCTTTGCCTTGAGCTGCTCGTTCTCCTGCTTGAGCGACACCTGTGTCGTGAAGAATCCGGCGGCGGCGCCGAACAACTCCCCCGGAGCCAGCGCCGCGCGCTGCAGCGGGTAGGCAAGCAAGGCGATGACCTGACGCAGGGACTCGGCGTATCGGAAACGCGCGTCCAGGACCATCAGGAGAACCGCGAGACACACGAAAAAACCCAGGCGGACGAGCGGCGCGGGACCGCGGCTGAAAAAGGGCGGCGGCTGATAGTCCATGGCGCGGGAGACCCGGCTCTATTCGCTTGCGAATATGCTCCCCAGCTTTTCCATTCTTTCCAGCGCCTTGCCCGAGCCGCGCACGACGCAGGTGAGCGGATCGTCGGCGACGATCACCGGAAGCCCGGTCTCCTCCATGAGCAGCCGGTCGATGTCGCGCAGCAGCGCTCCGCCGCCGGCAATGACCATGCCCTTCTCGGCGATATCGGCGCCGAGCTCGGGCGGGGTCTGCTCCAGCGCCGATTTCACCGCGCCGACGATCTGGTTGAGCGGCTCGGTGAGCGCCTCCAGGATCTCGTTCGAGGAAATGGTGAAGCTTCGGGGGATGCCTTCCGCAAGGTTGCGGCCCTTCACTTCCATCTCGCGCACTTCGGATCCGGGGAAGGCCGAGCCGATTTCCTTCTTCACCATTTCCGCCGTGGTCTCCCCGATCAGCATGCCGTAGTTGCGGCGGATGTAGTTGATGATGGCCTCGTCGAACTTGTCGCCGCCGACGCGCACCGAGCCTGAGTAGACCATGCCGCCGAGCGATATGACGCCGACTTCCGTCGTCCCGCCGCCGATGTCCACGATCATCGAGCCTGTGGCTTCGGCGACAGGCAGGTCCGCGCCGATCGCCGCAGCCATCGGCTCCTCGATCAGGAACACTTGGCTCGCCCCGGCCTCGATGGCGGCCTCGCGGATCGCGCGACGCTCGACCTGCGTGGAGCCGCAGGGCACGCAGATGATGATGCGCGGTGAAGGCGCGAACAGGCGCGACTGGTGCACTTTCTTGATGAACTGCTTCAGCATCTGCTCGGTGACGGTGAAATCGGCGATCACGCCGTCCTTCATCGGCCGGATCGCGGTGATGTTGCCCGGCGTTTTGCCGAGCATCATTTTCGCCTCCCTGCCGACCGCCTGAATGGTTTTCTTGGAGTTGGGGCCGCCTTCCTGGCGGATCGCCACGACCGAGGGCTCGTCGAGCACGATCCCTTTGCCCCGCACGTAAATCAGCGTATTGGCCGTGCCGAGGTCAATCGCCATGTCATCTGAAAAATATCCACGCAAAAAGCCGAACATCCTGCTGATTTCCTTAGGAAAGAGGGTTCTCGATTGCGCTATAATACAGCAAATAAATTTTCGTTTTAAGCGATTTTTCATGCCGCTATCCCTGCAGGAAGTCCAACGCATCGCCGAGCTGGCCCGAATCGGCGTGAGCGACGCGGAAGCCCGGGCCGTACAGTCTCAGCTGAACGACATCTTCGAGCTGATCGGGCGGATGCAGAAGGTCGACACCGAGGGTGTCGAGCCGATGTCGCATGGACAGGACCTCGAATTGCGCTTGCGCGAAGACATCGTGACCGAGCGAGACCAGCGGGAGCAATTCCTATCGCTGGCGCCGGAGAGGGAGCAGGGACTCTATCTGGTTCCGAAGGTGATCGAATAGCGGACCAAGACGAGCCGCAAGGTCGGCGGCAAAACCGTCGGGCCTGAATCCTGAATCCCATGTTGAACGCCTCTCTCAAAGAGCTTTCGGCCGCGCTCGCGCAAAGGAAAATCTCCAGCGTCGAGCTGACCCGACTCTTTCTCGAGCGCGTTGAAAAGCTGAACGGCTCGCTCAACGCCTTCATCACCGTCGACGCGGAAAAAAGTCTCGCGCAGGCGCGCGCGGCCGACGAGCGCATCGTCAAGGGAGCGACGCAGCCCCTCACCGGAATACCCGTCGCGCACAAGGACATTTTCGTGACGCGCAGCTGGCTCACGACCTGCGGCTCGAGGATTCTGTCGAACTTCGTCAGTCCCTACGATGCGCACGTGATCGAGCGCTTCAACGGCGCGGGCGCGGTGATCCTCGGCAAGACCAACATGGACGAGTTCGCCATGGGATCCTCGAGCGAAACTTCGTTCTACGGTCCGGTGAAAAATCCCTGGGGTCAGGCGTACGTGCCCGGCGGCTCCTCGGGCGGCTCGGCTGCGGCGGTCGCCGCGCGCATGGCGCCGGCGGCCACGGGAACGGACACCGGCGGCTCGATTCGCCAGCCCGCCGCGCTCTCGGGAGTGTCGGGGCTGAAACCGACCTACGGGCTCGTATCGCGCTACGGCATGATCGCCTTCGCCTCCAGCCTCGATCAGGGCGGCCCATTGGCAAAAAGCGCCGAAGACCTTGCGCTCCTTCTGAACGCGATGGCGGGGTTCGATGCGCGCGATTCGACCTCGGTCGAGCGCGTGGCCGAAGATTACCGCCGCGAATTGGACAAACCGCTGGCAGGTCTTCGCATCGGCGTGCCGAAGGAGCACTTCGGCGAGGGGCTGGCCGGCGATGTGGGCCGGGCGGTCGAGGCCGCGCTCGAGGAGTTCGAGAAGCTCGGCGCGAAGCGCGTGCCGATCGGTTTGCCGAACAGCGGTCTTTCGGTTCCGGCGTACTACGTCATCGCGCCCGCCGAGGCCTCGTCGAACCTGTCGCGCTTCGACGGCGTGCGCTACGGCCATCGCGCGAAGGAGTACCGCGACCTCGCCGACATGTATCGCCGCACGCGCGCCGAAGGCTTCGGTGCCGAAGTCAGGCGCCGCATCCTTATCGGGACCTACGTGCTCTCGCACGGCTACTACGACGCGTACTACCTCAAGGCACAGAAGATCCGGCGGCTGATCGCAAACGATTTCGTCGAGGCTTTCAAGCGCTGTGACGTTGTGGTCGGACCGACATCGCCGACGGTGGCGTTCAAGATCGGCGCCAAGGCGGCCGACCCGGTGCAGATGTACCTGAACGACATCTACACCATCCCCGCGAACCTCGCCGGATTGCCCGGGATGTCGATCCCGTGCGGTTTTGGGAGGGACAATCTTCCGGTGGGTTTGCACATCGTCGGGAACTACTTCTCGGAGGCAAAGATGCTGAACGTCGCCCATCAGTATCAGAAGGCGACGGACTGGCACAAGCGCGAGCCCGCCGGGATTCAGCCGTGAACTGGGAAATCGTCATCGGCCTCGAGGCGCACGTGCAGCTCTCGACCGCGTCGAAGATGTTCTCCGGTGGATCGACCGCGTTCGGTGCGCCGCCGAATACCCAGGCGAACGCCGTGGACATCGCGCTGCCGGGCGTGCTGCCGGTCGCCAACAAAGGTGCGGTCGAGCGTGCGATACGATTCGGGCTCGCGGTCGGCGGAGAAAAGCTGATCAATCGCCGTTCGGTTTTCGCGCGGAAAAACTATTTCTACCCGGATCTGCCCAAGGGCTACCAGATCAGCCAGTACGAACTTCCCATCGTCAAAGGGGGAGAAATCCGAATTCTGACCAAGAGCGGCGAAAAAGCGATTCGCCTAACGCGAGCCCACCTCGAAGAGGACGCCGGCAAGTCGCTGCACGAGGCCTTCCAGGACATGAGCGGGATCGATCTAAACCGGGCAGGCGTGCCGTTGCTGGAAATCGTTTCCGAGCCCGACATGCGCTCGGCGGAGGAGGCGGTCGCGTACGCAAGGGCCTTGCATTTTCTTGTGGTAGAAGAGATTGAAATCTGTGATGGCAACATGCAGGAAGGATCGTTCCGATGCGACGCGAACGTCTCCGTGCGCCGGCCCGGCGGGGCGCTCGGGACTCGGGCGGAGATCAAGAACCTCAATTCATTCCGGTTCCTGGAGCGCGCGATCGAGTTCGACGCCAAGCGGCAGATCGAGATCCTGGAAGGCGGCGGGAAGATCGTGCAGGAGACGCGCTTGTATGACCCCGACCGCGACGAGACGCGCTCGCTGCGCACCAAGGAGGAGGCGCACGACTACCGGTATTTTCCAGATCCGGATCTACCGCCTCTGGTTGTAAAAGGGGAATGGATCAGGCAGGTCAAAGACGCCATGCCCGAGTCGCTACGGGAGCGGCACAAGAGGATTGTCTTCTATGGCGTTGCGGCCCAGAAGGCAGATCTGCACATTGCGAGTCGTACCTCATCCACGTTTGCGCTTTCGACTTTCGCGGGTGCACCAAAGGAAGAAGTGCCGACTCTGTCGAACTGGATATTAGGTCCGCTCAGCGCGAAGCTGAACGAAGAGAATCTGGACATCAGGGATAGCAAGGTGAGTCCCGATCAGCTCAAGGAGCTGTCGAAACGCGTTGCTGACGGGACAATTTCGGCCACGGCTGCGACTTCGGTGGTACTGCCCGCTCTCTGGGAGAAGGAGGGACCCGTTGACGAGATCATCGAAAGACGCGGCCTGAAGCAGATCTCCGATGCCGGCGCAATCGAAAAAATCGTGGACCGGGTGCTCGCGTCAAACGCGAAGCAAGTCGAGGACTACCGCGCTGGGAAGGAAAAGGCGTTCAACTCCCTCGTCGGCCAGGTAATGAAGGAGACCCAGGGCAAGGCGAATCCGGCGCAAGTGAACGAAATTCTGAAGCGGAAGCTGACCGACTAGCCGGAGGAACCTACCGTCTCTGGGAAGCGGCTTTCCCGCTGGTCAGTTCGACGTACCGGCGCTTGTCCTCGTCGTACTTGGCGTTGATCGTGCTGATCTCCTTCCTTTTCGCGTCGAGCAGCGAAGTCTGGTTCCTGATCTCGATCTCGTTGTTCGTGATTTCCTGTTTGAGCTTGAACGGCATAGGCTTCTTCACGAAGAACTCTCTTTCCGCTTCAAGCTCCTGGTGGCGCTTCTTCGCTCCGGCAATGACCCTCTCGGTGTCCGAGATGGCGCCCTGCACTTCCTTGAGCGCGCGCGTTCGCGCGTCCTCGATGTCCTGTTCGCTGGAGTACGTGTTGAGCAGTGCCAGGTTCTTGCGGCGCTCCTCCTTGGATCTCTCTTCGTCCTCGATTTTCTTCTTGCGCTCGGCTTCGCGCGCCTGCACCTGTGCGGGGCTTAATGCGGCCGGGTTCTTGCGTATCAGCGTCCCCGACTTGTTCAGCTCCTGCGTGTCGCGGCCCAGGCACTCCGGAGGCGGCACCTGCGTGTAATAGACCTTGCCCCTTGCGTCGACGCACTTGTACATGCGCTCCTGCGCCGCTGCGGGAGCGAGGGCCAGCACCGTGGAGCAAAGGAACACCATCGTCCGGCTACGCATGATGAGCGACCCCATAAAGTTGCCTGTACTCCCTGATCGCGTTGAGATTCTGCCGGAATTCGGTGCGGTCCTTGAGCCAGCTCATCAGGTCATCGAGGCTCGCGATGGAGATGACGGGAATTCCGTGGCGCTTCTCGATTTCCCGGACCGCCGACAGGTCCCCTTCGCCTCGCTCCATCCGGTCGAGCGAAATGACCACCCCCGCCACGATCGCGCCGTGCCCTTCGATGATGTCGAACGACTCGCGCACCGCGGTGCCCGCGGTCAATACATCATCCACGATCAGCACGCGGCCCGCAAGCCGTGCGCCGACGAGCTTGCCGCCCTCACCGTGGTCCTTGGCCTCCTTGCGATCGAAGGCGAACGGCACGTCGTGGCCTTCGCGCGCGAGGGCGATCGCCGCACCCGCGGCAAGGACGATGCCTTTGTAGGCGGGACCGAACAGCATGTCGAACTCCACGCCTGAGGCGAGGATCGCATTTGCGTAAAATTGCGCCAGGCGTCCGAGTGCTGCGCCGGTATTGAACAGGCCGGCGTTGAAGAAATAGGGCGTCGTGCGGCCGGACTTGGTGACGAATTGGCCGAACTTCAGAACGTTCTGCTCGACGCAGAATGCGATGAAGTCCTTGCGAAAGTCGGCCACGAGCTGAACCTCAAGCGAGAAATCGAGAAATGTTACGCATTATCACGCTCAACCTCAACGGCATCCGTTCCGCGCTCGCCAAGGGCTTTCCGCGGTGGCTCGCGCGCCAGCGCGCCGACCTGGTGTGCCTGCAGGAAATCAAGGCGCAGGAAGCAGACCTCGCGGATCTGGCGCTCATCCCCAGGGGATATCACGGCCACTATCACTGCTGCTCGACGAAGAGGGGCTACAGCGGCGTCGCGCTGTACTCCCGGGCCAAACCCGAGAATGTGTCCTGCGGCTACGGCAGCCGCGAGTTCGACGCCGAGGGCAGGTTCCTTCAAGCGGATTTCGGCGGGCTTTCGGTGGTCTCGGTGTACCTGCCTTCCGGGTCGAGCTCGGAGGAAAGGCAACAGGCCAAGTTCCGTTTCCTGGGGGAATTCATGCCGGTGCTCGAGGAGCTCAAGGCGAGCGGCCGCGAATTCGTCCTCTGCGGCGACTGGAACATCGCCCACAAGGAGATCGACCTGAAGAACTGGCGCTCGAACCGGAAGAACTCGGGATTCCTTCCGGAGGAACGGGCATGGCTCACCGACGTATTCGACAAACTGGGCTGGGTCGACGTGTTCCGCCGCGTGGACCCGCGGCCGGAGCAGTACACCTGGTGGTCGAATCGCGGCCAGGCGTGGGCGAAGAACGTGGGTTGGCGCATCGACTATCAGATCGCGACGCCTGGCATCGCGGCGAAAGCGAAGAAGGTCGCGATCTACAAGAGCAAGCGCTTCTCGGATCACGCACCGCTCACGATCGACTACGACGCGCGCCTGTAGCGGCGGAGGGTGAGGTTACAATCGCGCATGCCTTCGCCTTACCTCGAGGTCTTTCGTAGCCGGCGCCTCGCGGTCATTTTCCTGCTGGGTTTTTCGTCGGGACTGCCGCTCGCGCTGACGGGTGGGACGCTCCAGGCGTGGATGACGGTCGAGGGCGTGGACCTGTCCACGATCGGCATCTTCACGCTGGTCGGCCTTCCGTACGTCTGGAAATTTCTGTGGGCGCCGGCGATGGACCGCTTCGTGCCGCCTTTTCTCGGACGGCGCCGCGGGTGGCTGCTCGTTACGCAGTTCGCGCTCGTCGCGGGAATCGCCGGAATGGCGTTCTTGTCTCCGCGAACCGATCTGATCGCGATCGCCTGGCTCGCGCTTTTCGTAGCCTTCGCCTCGGCCTCGCAGGACATCGTCGTCGATGCCTACCGCACCGACGTGGCGAGCCGCGAGCAGCGCGGGATCGCCGGCGCGCTCGGCGTCGTGGGCTATCGCCTGGCGATGCTCGCATCCGGCGCGCTCGCCCTGGTTCTGGTCGCCGGGTCGGGGTGGATCCCGGCTCTCGGGTGGCGCGACACCTATCTGCTCATGGCCGTGCTCATCGCGGTCGGAGTGCTCGCCGTGTTCTGGGGCGAGGAGCCCTCCACCGCTCCGGCGGCGCCCAGGACCCTGCGCGAGGCAGTGATCGAGCCCCTGCGCGAATATTTCTCCCGACCGAAGGCCGTCTGGATCCTGGTGCTGCTCGTGCTCTACAAGCTCGGGGACGCGTTCGCTGGATCGCTCACAACTGCATTCCTATTGCGCGGTGCTGGATTTTCTCTCGAGGACGTTGGCTACGTGAACAAGGCCGTGGGCCTTGCTGCGACCATCGTAGGAGTACTGTTCGGCGGCGCGTTGATGGTGAGGCTCGGCCTTTATCGCGCGCTCCTCGGTTTCGGAATTCTGCAGGCGGTGTCGATACTCGCTTTCATGTGGCTCGCGCTCGTAGGGAAGAACTATCCGATCATGGTGTTCGCGGTGGGCTTCGAGAATATCGCCTGGGGCATGGGGACGGCGGCGTTCGTGGCGCTGCTGATGGCGCTGTGCGACCATCGCTTCACCGCCACGCAATACGCGCTGCTCTCGGCGCTCGCCTCCTTCGGGCGCGTGTACGTCGGTCCGGTCGCCGGCTACGCGACCGACCCCAAGTACCTGGGGCTGTCGTGGGCGACGTTTTTTTTCCTGGCTTTCATCGTCGCGCTTCCCGGGCTGGTGTGCGTGTGGTTCTTGCGCAAGGAGATCGAGCGCGCTGAAGCTGCGTCGACTTCCTAACGAATGAAAGGGACTTTCCCTGCTCGAAGCGTTGAACGGCG
>Ga0193733_1000052_pt1 | contig 46213 bp, 38 predicted proteins | sample U1s2metaG_FD_145076 | JGI IMG/M metagenome (GOLD analysis project Ga0193733, IMG submission 145076) | Soil microbial communities from a riparian zone of the East river system, Colorado, United States - U1s2 | ecosystem: Environmental > Terrestrial > Soil > Riparian zone | place: USA: East River...
CCAACAAGTGCCGCCTCAGGATGGCAACCTTCTCTTCTCCGGTGTAGTGCTTTCGCTCTTTTCTCATGCGTCCTCTCCGTTATCTTAACGGAAGAACGCCTTCTCCAGTTCCAGCTGAGGCAAGACACAACAAGCAACCCCGCTCTTCGACTTTAGCGACTGGCCCGATCCCGTGGACGGCTCTGGCATTAAGGGCCCAGCCGTCTTTCGTAGTGCCGCCGAAGCAGCTAAAGGCCCGATCTCCCCGGTCCGGAACACCATCCCACGAAAAAACCTTCCTGACCACCAGAGTGAACGCGCACGCGACGGTGCGCCGCGCTGATCACCGGCCGGGAGGGAATCTCCGCACGCGTGTTTCGCGAGGGCCAGCATTTGACTAGACAGATGACTAGTCATATTATTCGAAGGCGGAGGTGGCCGATGGCTTCCTGGCAAGTGCAAGATGCCAAAGCGCGTTTCAGCGAATTCCTGGACGCTACGCTCAAGAAGGGCCCGCAGGTGGTTACCCGCCGTGGTGTGGAGACGGCGGTACTCGTTCCCATTGCGGAATGGCGGCGGCTGCAAAAAGCGGCCCGGCCGAGCTTGAAAGATCTTCTTCTCCGCGCGGTCCCGCGATTTGAAGCTGTGGTACCGGAACGCGGCCGGCTGCGGCGCAGCCGGCCTGCGGAGATGGCATGAAACGGTTTCTGCTGGACACGAATGTGGTATCCGAGCTGCGCAAGCCCAAGCCGCACGGCGCGGTCGTCGCATGGCTCAGCCGGGCGGGAGACGATCAACTCTTCGTCTCCGCCGTAACGCTGGGTGAATTGCAGGCGGGAATTGAACGAACGCGAGCGCAAGACGCAAAGAAGGCGCAGGAAATCGAGTCGTGGGTCGATCAGCTGGCGGACTCCATCCAGGTCTTGCCGATGGATGCTCCGTGTTTTCGCGAATGGGCGCGTCTCATGAACGGGAAGTCGGACACCTTAGTCGAAGATGCCATGATCGCCGCGACTGCCCGGGTCCACGGCCTCACGGTGGCCACCCGCAACGAACGCGATTTCACGGAGCTTGGCGTGGCGCTCCTGAACCCTTTCGTTGCAAATGGATAACGCGGATTCTAAAGTGGCGCGGGGCGGTGGGAATGAAGAGGCAAGTGGGGAGGTGGGGCGCAGCGTGCTGCGCCCCTACAAGAAGATTGCAAAATTAGGATTTGATTTGGTTGGAGGCGGCGTCCCAGGTGACGGCGGCGTGGCGGAAGTAGGATTCGTTGGCCATGTGGCAGGCCAGCGCCGCGTGGTGGCCGAACACGGCGTCCTCGGTTACCTGTTGGCGATTCCTTACGCCCTGGAAGTACTTCCAGAGATGCGGTTTTTCCTCGTCCCAGGAGACGCCGCGATAAGTGAACCCTTCGGTGACGGGTTCCTTGCCGGGCTTGGGGTCATGATCCTCGTGCCATTTCTTGAGATAGGCATCGCGCATGGCGTGCGGATAGCTGTAAGTGTAATAACTCGGGGAATCGTCTTCACCGGATTGCGGGAAATAAGTGATGGCGGTTTCCGTGACTTCGAGGATTCCCTTCGAGCCCTGGAAGCGGTAGATTTCCGGCGTATCGCAGCCGAGATTCAGGCGCAGATAAACCGGCGCCCGGCCGTAATCGAACAGGGTGCAGTGAACGTCGGGCATATTGCGTCCGTCCTTGAAGCGCAGAATGTCGCCGAGAGCCATGGCGCGCTTGGGCGGCTCGTTCCAGCCGAGCATGTAGTTCATGCCGCTGACGAGGTGCACGAGCAAATCGCCGGCGACGCCGGTGCCATATTCTCTCCAGCAGCGCCAGCGCGCGAAGATGTTGGGATTGAACGGCACTTTGGGCACGGTGCCTTGCCAGGTGTCCCAGTCGAGATTTTCCGGGGAGAGATCGGGCGGCGGCGGATATTCCCAGGCGCCGTTGGGATCGTTGCGGCCGAGCGAGCCTTCCACGAGCGTGAGTGTGCCGACGATACCGGAGGCGAGAAGCTCCTTGGCCTTTGTGCAGATGACCGAACTGACCCGCTGCGAACCGATCTGCACGATGCGGCCGGTTTTTTGCGCAGCGGCGACCATGGCCACGCCGTCGGCGGCGGAATGCGACATCGGCTTTTCGCAGTAGATGTCTTTTCCCGCGTTGACGGCGTCGACCACGACTTGCTTGTGCCAATGATCGGGAACGGCGGCGATGAGGCAGTCGATTTCTTTGTTTTCGAGGAGCTCTTTGTAGCGGCGGGTGGTGGGGATTTTCTTGCCGACAATTTCCTGGGCGAGCGTGTGGCGGCCGTCGTAGAGATCGCAAGCGGCGACGCATTCGACACCCGGCAATTGGATGGCATTGGTAAGCAAGCCGGAGCCCTGCATGCCGATGCCGATGATGCCGAAGCGCAGTCGGTCGCTTGGTGCGGTCGATTGCAGCGGCAAAGGGAAATGCTCCGGCTCAAGAAAAATTGCCGGCGAAGCCGCGAGCGCTCCGGCGGCGCGATGGAGGAATTGACGGCGGGAAAGATCTTTTTTCATCGTGCGCTCCTGAAGAAAGTTAAATGCTGAAGGTTCAAAGTTAAAAAAAACAAAGATCAGTAATCAGAAATCAGATATCAGACCAAAGGACAACGAGCCCGGAACTCTGAACAAAAAACTGAGAATTCGAAATTACTTCAGCGGTTGGACGCTGACCTCTTTGAAAAACACAATATCGTTGTCGCTGTGATTTTGCAGGCCGATGTAGCCCTCGTTGGGGCGAGCGCCATGCTGCGGCTCGAAATTGAATTTGCGTTCCGGGACCGGCTGGCCTTCGGTGTAGTCGGTGACGGTGACATCGTTGAGCACGACGGTGGTGCGCGGGCCGTCGAGCGTGATGACCATGGTGTTCCACTCGGGCCCGGGCTTGCCGGGCTTGGCGAGCGGCTTGGTCAGCGAATAAAGCGTGCCGGTGATGTGATATTCGTCTTCGTTGGACGTTTCGGGATGGTTGTCAATCTGGACTTCGTAGCCGTAGTGGACGGGCATCCATTCCTCGCGCGGTTCGAGGGGAATGCGAATGAAGACTCCGGAATTATCGTTGAAGTCGCGCATCTTGTAGACCACGCGAATGCGGCAATTGGAAAGCTTACCTCCGGTCCAGTAGAGCAGGCCCATGCCGCCGTGCGTGCGAATGAGGCCGTCTTCGACCGTCATGTTACCGGGGCCGACATGTTTCCAACTGGTGAGATCCTGGCCATTGAATAGCGGCTTCCAGGCCGGAGCTTGCGGCCGCGCGGTGGCGAACGCGATTAGAGCCGAGAAGGCAGCGACGGTCAGCATCGGTATCCATTTGCGCGGAGTCATGGCGCGTTTCTCCTCGGAAAGATCAAGCCAAAGAAAAATCAAAACTGCAGGTTTTGAAGATAGTCGTAACTGATTTTTATGTCGTCGAAGGCTGATTTGGGATCGTCGTTTTCCACGAAATAGTGCCGGATGCCCGCTTTTGCTGAGTGCGCGAAAAGATTTTTCCAGTCGATGGAACCTTTGCCGACATCGGCCATGCGGCCGCCAAACTTGACGGACTGGCCCATCGCTCCCTGGTACGCACTCGGCGTAGAGGCGTCCTTCACCCAGTCTTTCACGTGGACGAGCGGGAAACGCCCGGGATACTTTTCGAAATAGGCCAGAGGATCCTTGCCGGCGACGCTGATCCAGCAAAGATCCATTTCCATTTTGACGAGTTTCGGATCCGTTTCGGCGAGGAGAAAATCGTACGGGAGTTTGCCGCCCAGCGAATCGGCGGGATCGAATTCGAACGAGTGATTGTGATAGCCGAACTGGATGCCGGCTTTTTTGCTGGCTTCGCCGGCGCGATTGAAGAGGTCCGCGGCGCGTTTCCAGCCGCCGGATTCTACACGCTGTTTTTCGTCGATCCAAGGGCAAATGATGTAGCTATGGCCTACGATTTTCGCGGCTTCGAGAGTCTCCGGCCACTTTTTTTCGACGACGTCGTAGCCCACGTGGCACGAAGGCGAGGCCAGGCCATTCTTGTTGAGGATCGCGCGGACGTCCTTCGGGGCATGATCGAAGTAGCCGGCGAATTCGACTTCCTTGTAGCCGGTGGCGGCGACTTTCGCGATGGTGCCTTCGAAGTCGGTCTTCATGGCATCGCGCACGGTGTAGAGCTGCACGCCGACGCGGTCAATGTGATGTGCGGTGTCCGCTGCCCAGGCTGGCTTGGCGGCGGCTGCGAGAGTTGCTGTGATGGAAGTGCCGATAAATGTGCGTCGATTCATGGGCCGCATTTTACTCCTTCTGAGAGGGAAGGGAACAGGGATTCGTGCGAGAGGGCCATTTAATTCGCCTTTCTGACGGAAGGAGGTGTCGCTCGTGTTATCCCTTTTCCTTCTTCGATCGTCAGGAAGTTATTGGCGGAAACATTCGCGACAGTGTCCATTTTTCCATCGGGCCAGTGAATCTCAATCAGGCTCACTTTGGTCTTTTTCCCGAGACCATAGTGAAGGCGAGGGTCATTGGAGGAAAGATAGCTGCCACCGGCGTGAACTTCGTCCCATTGGGTGAGATCATCGCTGACTATCTTGACGCGCGCGCCGACGGCGTCGCGGTTCTTGCCGCTCCCCACGAGCTTTACGGTAATCCAGTTGTTGTGGCTGCCGCCATCATTCTTCAGGATGGTTGGCCCTCCGTCCAAGTTGTTGATGACCGCGTCGATGTAGCCGTCGTTGTCGAGATCCCCGAAGGCGACGCCGCGGCTTACGCGCGGGATCATCAATGTAGAGCCGCTTTCCGCGGCAACTTCCGCAAACTTGCCGTCGCGCTCATTATGAAATAAGAGCATGCGCTGACGATATGTAGTGCCCACGCTGGCGTTTTCCATCTGCGGGTAAACGTGACCGTTTACAGCGAGGAGGTCAGGCCAGCCATCGTTGTCGTAGTCGAAAAAGCCCGTTCCCCAGCCAACATAGGGTGTGCTGACCGGAGCGACTCTGGAGGCGTAGGACACGTCCGTGAAGAGCAGCGGCTTGTCATGACGGTAGAGGGTGGCGTGCTCGCCCGAAAAGTTCGTAACAAAAATCCCGAATTGGCCGGTGTGCAAGTAGTCGCCTACCGTGGCGCCCATGGAACCGAGGGGAACGCCGTCATCATCGAGAGACACGCCGGCCTGCAAGCCGATCTCGGCAAAAGTGCCGTCCTTCTTGTTGTGGTAGAGATAATTCCCGGTGGCATCATTGGCGACAAAGAGATCCAGCCAGCCGTCGCTGTCCACGTCGGTCCAGATGGCCCCCAACCCGTAGCGCCCTTCGGGATCGGAGACCCCCGCCTTTTTGCTGACGTTGGTGAAAGTTCCGTCGCCGTTATTGTGGAACAGGGAATCGCCGGCTCCCGGCAGACCTTTTGGACCGCACTGCACGGGAACTCCGCGGTACTGGCAGAACTTGGATTTGCCGAATTCGGGGAGCTTGGAGAGGTCGATGTGCACATAATTAGAGACGAAGAGATCCAATTCGCCATCTTTGTCATAGTCGGCAACAGCCGCGCCGGTAGACCAGCGAGGATCGTCTGCCCCAGCGCGATCTGTGATATCCGTGAAGGTGCCGTCGCTATTATTGTGGTAGAGATGATTGTGTCCGAGGCAGGTGACGTATAAATCTTGATAGCCGTCACCGTCGAAATCGACCGCGACCACGCCGTTGGCCCAGCCGGGGTACGCCAAACCGGAATTTTCGGTCACCTCCGTGAAAGTGCCGTCGCAATTGTTGCGATAGAGGGAACTGCGAGAGGCATGCGGGTCGTTGGCGGTGTCCGCGGTGAGCGCATTCGTGAAATAAATGTCCATACAGTCATCATTGTCGTAGTCGAAGAGGGCAACCCCGCCGCCAATCGATTCGACGATGTATTTTTTCTGTGGTGCAGAGGTATGGCGGAAGGTGATGCCGACGGAATCAGTTACGTCCGTAAAGTTAACCGCGGGTTCTTTCAGGTCCGGCGGGCTTTGCGCGAGCAGAAAACCGGCGACCGCCGTTGGGAGCAACAACGCCGAGAAAAGCAGGCGATTCCTCAAGGCATGTCCTCCGGAGTGTGGGAAGGGCGGGAATTCTGCTTGCTCTCCAGCTCGTGGGTGATCTTGAACTCCTTTTCTGCTTGTGCGGCGCGTCCGGCACGCTGGTAACCACGTGCGAGCTGATAATGACTGTAAGTTCTCGAGGGATCAAGGCGCGTTGCGGTCTCGAGATGCGCGATCGATTCCTGGAGGTTCCCATTCTGCAGGAGCGCCTTGCCCAAGCTGTAATGAGCCTGAGCGTAGCCGGGTTGCTCTGTGACTACTTGCTGCAATAGAGGAATGGCTTTGTCTCCCTGTTGCAGGGCCAACATTACAAACGCGAGATGGTATCGCGCGCGAGAATCCTGGGGATGACTCCCGAGCTCGGCGGCGAATTCCTGCCGGGCGATTTCCAGACGGTCCGTGCTGAGACTCAGCATGCCCAGAAAAAAGTGGGCCGAGGGCACTGTGGGATCGAGTTCCAAGGCGCGGCAAAATTCTCCTTCGGCCTCCCGCGGTTGCGACTGAGCGGCGAAGATCTGTCCCCACATGACGTGAGATTCGGCCGACTCCGGCTGAGGCTTGAACAGTTCTTCGAAAGCCTGACGAGATTCGTCCATCCGGTTGAGGCGCGCCAGAGCTTTTCCAAGGGCTAGAAGAACGCGCGGATCGTCGGACTGGCTTGAGCGGACGTCTTCGAGCAGTTTTACAGCGTTTTCGTACCGCCCAGTTTCCACAAGAGAGAGTCCAAGGTATTTTTTTGCTCTCGAGTTGGAAGGATCGCGCGACAGCGCATGTTCGAGGGGAGCAATGGCTTCGGCGTAGCGCTGTGCCCCGAAGAGCGCCAAGCCGTGGTTGAAATCGGCGTCGGGAAAGCCAGGCTGCAGCGCGCGCACCGCGGCGAATTCCCGTGCGGCTTCTGCAAAGTCTTCATGACGCGCTGCTATTAGGCCCAAGAAGTTGTGGGCGCTGGCCAAAATGCGTGTGTCGAAGGTAAGCAGTTCGGCGTCACGTTTGGAACGGGCTACAGGTGGTTTCGCGGAAAGCGTGCTGCACTCCTTTTCGGTATCCACGAGCAGTGCTCGGAAGGCGGCAGATGCCTCGGCATCCTCGCCGCGCGCAAAGAGTTTCTGCGCGGTGTCATGCGAGTTTTTTAACCGTTCCTGGCCACAAAGAGAGGCCGCGAAAACCGAACAGAAAAGGAAGCTGGAAAGGAAACCCATAGTGTGAAGGTGAGGTGCCTTAGATTTTCTGCAGAGCATGGTCCAGAGATGGAGCACAGTTCCTTGCCGACCAAGAGAAACATTAACACAAAGAAGAACGGGAAGACCCTGAAGAGGGATCTTCCCGTTGAAGAGCAGCGGGTTGCGACGAGCTGTTAGAATTCGATCCTGAGCCCGAATTGGATCTCTCGGGGATTGATGCCGAGGCCAGTGATTGCCCCAAATGATGCGTCACCCAAAGTTCCGCCGGGATCACCGTATTGAGTATGGTTCCACACGTTGAACATCTCGGCCCGGAACTCAATTTTCGCAGATTCGGCTGCATTCCAGGCGGAGTGTCGTCCGAACCAGGGAATGTCCGTGACTTTGAAGATGGACAAATCCCAGTTGTTAATGCCTGAACCGCGGACCGGGTTTCGTCCGCCATTTCCAAAGGTGCCTGGAGCGGGTTCGGAAAAGGCAGCAGTGTTGAACCACTGGTTGAGTGTTCGCTGCGATTTAGGCAGGACGGGGTTTCCAGTGATATCCGGGCGTTCGCAAATACCGGAATCCCCCAGACCCGCAGTGTCGCCCTGGAGACAGACGTTGATCGGGCGTCCAGAGCGGAAGACGGAAATCCCGTTTACCTGCCAGCCCCTGAGGAAAACTTTCTTGAATCCCTTGGTCTTGTCGAAGAAAGGAAGCTGCCAGACGTAATTGAACACCAGGGAGTGCGGGATGTCCTGGTCCGCCACGGCTTTTTCCCGCTCGGGATGGAAGGCATCCTGCATGGGTGACGCCCGGCCTTCGCTGTCTTTATTGGCGGTGGTGGCGATGTTGCGCGAATAGGTGTAGGAAGCCTGGAATGCCAGACCATGCGACATCTGGTGATTAAAGAAGACCTGCAGTGAGTTGTATCGGGAGGTGGCCGCACGCTCGTTCACATTGATGAAGTCGAAGCCGAGCAAGGGGCGAACTGTATTTGGATCGGTGCAAGTAATGGCCGGATCAGTACAGTCCGCGTTAAAGAAATTCCACACCTCAAGCTGCTTATTAGCCGGAACCTGGTTGATGTTGCGATTGCGGCCCAGGTGAATTTGATGAGAACCCACGTAGTTTACTTCCAGGCTGGTGTTGTGCATGAGCTCATACTGCACGCCCAAGCTGTACTGATAGCTCTGCGGGCTAGGGTAGTTCTTCTCCAAGACGAGCAGAGCTGCAGGGGGTTGCGGAGTTGCCGGGTTGAACGCCGTCAGGCTGCTGAAAGATGGGTTGTTAACCACGGGCCGGAGATCGAAGGGCGGCTGTTGCCCGGTCGCGCTGTTCTGAGAAAACGCGTCGCGACCATGGTAGATTCCACCGCCGGTGCGCACGAGGAGTTTCTTGTTCGCAAGTGGGGCCCACGCGAATCCCACGCGAGGTTCGAAATCTTTATAATGATTATCCTTCAGAGAGCGATTTACACCCGGCGTCTTCGGCGTGACAATGCCATTCAGAGTGTCGCAGGTAGCGGGATTCACCAAGAGAGCTCCGGTCACAGGGTCGGCGACAAACGCAGTTGCCGCAGGACACCGAGCCGAGTCATAGCGATCGGGATAGAAGCTGGAAACGTTGGGTTCCACGGAGAAGACCTGGCCGAGATACTGCCAGCGCAAGCCGTAGTCGAGTGTGAGGTTCGGAGTAAGCTTGTAAGTGTCCTGGACGTAGAGAGCGATATCGCGACCGCGCGAAGGCACAAAATTCTGAGTTTGCTCCTCGGTATATTGCAATGCATTTCCGGCGAGCAGATCGCCCAGAGTCGAAAACTCAAAGGTGCCAGCGGTGAAATCGCCGCCGCCGTTTGCGGGCTCGAGCTTGCGGCTGAAGCGGGCGAAGAATCCGACCTTCAGATTGTGTTTTCCGAAGGTATGCGTCAGATCATCCTTGTAAGAGAAATTGTGGGTGAGGTCAAAGAAGGGTGCTGTGTGCTGAAGCATGCCGAAACCGTCGTCGAGATTGAGCGCCGGGAAGGAGCCGCTGGTTTCGGGAAACAACTCGGTGTATGTAAAACCCGAGCGCGAAGCCAGAGTCTTGTCGGAGACAGTGCTGGTTTTGATGTCAATGACGTTGTTGGAGTAGCCGAATTGGAAGTCGTTGACGGTCCGCGAGCTGATGATGGTAGTCAGCTTCATGGTGACAAGTTTCGCTTTGGTGTTCCAATCGCTGTTGACCGAAGGGAAATTGTCATCACCCCAAAAGCCGGCGCTGTTGAGGCCAGCGAGTGGCGTGTTGGTTTGCATGTAATTGGCCATGAAGCTGGCTTTTGCGCCAATCATATGATCCCAGCGGATGGCGTAATGGTTGAAATTGCTCACCGCGGGGGAGCTGGCGATAAAGTTGAAGCCGTTCGAAATGTCAGCGTTGGGCATGGGATAGCGCGCGAGAAAGGCGACGGCGTTGGGGTCAGGGGTTCCCGTGAAATTCGCTTCGTCGACCGGGAACTCTTGAGGATCACAACCGGCACCACTCGTGACACATGGCGTCTGGAAGAAGCCATTCCGTTGTCCCTGGGTGGGGACTGTGTCAGTGATCGTGTTACCACGGATCTCGCGAGAGAATTCGGTGGAGAAGAAAAAGAAATCCTTCTTCTTGCCGGTATTGTAGAACTTGGGAATCCAAACAGGACCGCCGATCGTGAATCCGTAGTCGTTGTAGCGAAGCTTGCCGGGTGCTCCCAAGAAGGGGTCGCTGGCGTCCAGGCTGTTGTTGCGGAGGAATTCGAACAGGGAGCCGTGGAAGTTCTGGCCGCCGGACTTGGTGACGACATTGACGATGGCTCCGGTGGCTTCGCCGAACTCCGGACTGTAGTTGTTGCGTAGGATTTTGAATTCTTCGATGGCGTCCACGGAGGGCCGCACCATGATGCCTCCGTTGTTACCGTTGTCTTCGTCGAAGGTGCCATCCACCAGATACAAGTTGGAGTTCGACTGATTGCCGTTGACGGAGACGTCTGTGTCACCGATGCCCACGCGCCCATTGTCCGGCGCGACGCCAGGGACGAGGTCCACGAGCTGCCCGAAATCGCGCTGATTGAGGGGCAAGGATTTCATCTGGTTGTTTCCAACAAGGTTGGAGACCTCGGCCGTCTCCGTCTGAAGCACGGGCGTTTCGCTTGTGACCGTGACACTCTCGGTCACGGACCCCAGCGCCAAGCCGATGTTAAACGTCAGCTTGTCGTTGACGTTGACGTGAATGCCGGTGACTTCTGACTTCTTAAATCCATCCTTCGCAACAGTGATCTTGTAGTCTCCGACCGGAAGGCTGTTGAAGAAAAAGACGCCCGCGGAGGTAGTGGTAGTGGAGCGCTCCGCGCCCGTCAAGATACTCAATAGATCCACTTTGGCGTCGGGCACAGCCGAGCCACTGGTGTCCGTAACTGTGCCGGAAATGTTTCCGGTGATCTCCTGAGCGGGAAGGGCCGCTGCAAATCCGAGGAGCAACATCAGACACAAAGCAATCTCTCTTATTCGCACAGTGCCCCCCCTTGAAAGATCTCTAAAATGTGATTGGAGACCGAGTTTGCAGGCAAAGGTGAGGTTGAACCCGAGCGCTTCCGGCTCAACAGCACGAGTACAGCTGTGAAACGGCTCGAGAACATTCACGGCACCCCTAGAACACTTCGCCGGACGGCCAAGCTTACACCGGGCTGGCGTCCATCAAATCGCTTTTGTTAAATCGAGTTAATATCCGATTGGCGGGCCATGTCAAGAGGAAACTCAGATGAAAGTTAGGCGCGGCAGATCACTAGCGCCATACGAGAGGTGATTGGCGAGGACCGCGGGCCTGCTCGATGGCTTCCGCAACGGCCAGGACCAACTCGTCTTCAAACGGCTGGCCAATTACTTGCACGCCGATGGGCAGTCCTTCCTTTGAAACGCCGGCCGGGACCGAGGCACCGGGAAAGCCGGTCAAGTTCAGCCATTGAGAAAACCGCATCGTGTCGCGGTACCCCACGCCGGGGAGGTAATTTCCCTGCCCGTGACGAAACGCCGGACTTGTGGAAACGGGGGAGAGCAGAACCGGCGTGTCCCGCAATTGGCGCAGAATTTCGGCGCGGAGAAGATCCCGATCCGCGCAGGCTTTCGTGAATTGATGGAGTGTAATTGGATCTCCAGAGGTTGCGTAAGCGAGATATTCGCGAAACATCGGGCTGATTTTATCTTCATGGCCGGCGATGCTACCGCTGAACATATTCCCGATCACCGGGCCGAAGAAAAACCACCACAGATCAAGCGCGCCATCGAGTCCATCCAGCCGGACGGGTTCGACGGTGAAGCCTCGCTCGCCGAGTGATTTTGCGGCTCGCTCGACTGCCGCGCGCGTCTCCGCAGTCGCGACACCAAGCGCGTCGCTCTCCAGAATTCCAATGCGCATGCCGCGCAGTTCAGCTTTTCGGTACGCGCGCAACGGAACCGGCGCGGAGAGCGCATCGCCTGCGTCCGGTCCAGCCATCACTTCGAAGAGCAAACGCACATCCGCGATGGTTCGAGCCATGGGGCCGACAACGCCGATCCAGGAAAAAGCGCCGGTGCCCGGCGGAAAATGGCCCGTGGCAGGAACCCGGCCGGGCGTGGGCTTCAATCCGCAGATTCCACAAAAATGCGCGGGCACGCGAATCGAGCCGCCGCCGTCGCTGCCAACACCGCCCGCCGAGCATCCTGCGGCAATCGCTGCCGCTTCACCGCCGCTCGAGCCGCCCGCGGAGTGCGTCAAATCCCAAGGGTTGCTCGTTTTTCCGGTGAGCCGGTTGTCGGTCTCATAGGCCATCAAAAATTCGGGAGTGTTGGTATTTCCGAGAAGAATGGCGCCCGCGGCTTTCAATCGCGAAACAAGCGGAGCATCCAGATTGGCGACATATGTTTTGCGGAGCAGAGAACCGGCAGGGCAGGGCCAGCCAGCAACGTCGATGCAACTCTTAATCGTGAGCGGCACGCCGTGGAGGGGCCCGAGTTGCGCGCCGCGCAGTACAAGACTTTCTGCCGCGCGCGCCTGCTCGCGGGCGCTCTCGGCGCCCAGATGGACAAACACATTCAATTTCGGCTGCAGGGTCTCGATGCGTTTAAGATGGAGTTCGACGATTTCGACGGGGGAGATCTTTTTGGATCGAATTTCCTGCGTGATTTCCGCCAAGGTGCCGTAAGGGAAGAAGCTCATGGCTTGATGCGCGAGAGTAAGCGTACATGCGGTGCAGGTCAAGCGCGCGGAGAAATACGCAACTCGGCGGGCATAAAAACGGTTGACGATGCGCAGTGCAGCCGCGAGAATTCCAATTGCGCGCGGATGGGCCGCACACGGAATTCGGGCATTCTGCGCAGACAGGAAGAAATATTTTCATGCGTTCAACTCAGCGGCGTGCAGTGGGCGCGATTTTTGCTTGTTTAATCGTGATTTGCTGTGCCGCGATACTGGTGCGTTCCGGCGCGCCGTCCGCACAGGAGAAGGCTGCGGCTGCAAAGAAGTCTGGGTCATCGGGCGGCGGGATTGCGGACGCCTATCGGTTCAATACGCTGGGAGTTGCCTACATGAATCAGCAGCGCCCCGCGGACGCGCAAAGATATTTTGAACAAGCCCTCGAGGCCGACCCCAAGTTTGCGGTGGCCCGGTTGAACCTGGGTGTTTCGCTGCTCGCCCAGCAGAAGCTGGACCCTGCGCGTGCGGCACTCGAAGGGGCAGCGCAGCAGCTTCCTGAGGATGCTTATGCCTGGTACAACCTCGGCCTTGTCTATAAGGACCTCGGTGATATGGAGAAAGGCGTCGCCGCTTTTCAGCACGTCACGCAGATCGCTCCCAACGAGCCGGACGCCTATTATTTTATTGGCTACCTGAACGCCCAGCTGCAGAAATATGACGAAGCGATCGCGGCGTTTCAGAAGGGGCTGGCCCTTTCTCCGTTTCACGCTTCGTCGGAATTCGGACTGGCGCGCGCGTTTCAGCGGAAGGGCGATGTTGCTGCGGCGCGCGAACACCTGGCGCGCTTCCAAAAAATAACGGCGGAGCATCTCGGAGCGCCGTTCGGCGCGGGCTACGGCGATCAGGGGCGCTATTCACTCGCGGAGTTGCCGCTGAGTTCGGTTGTCGATGTGCCTCCCGCAATTCCGATACGATTTACTGCGGAGGCGCATGCGTTCGCGTCGAAAAGTACCGGGGGAAGCCGCATCGAGATTGGACCGAGCACCGGCGCGTGCTTCTTCGACTATGATGGCGATGGAAAGCCCGATCTTTTCCTGGTGACCGGTGAGACGGACGGCACGAGCCGGTTGCTGCGCGGCATAGGCGATGGACGATTCGACGATGTGACCAAGGAAGCAGGCATCCATCTCAGCGGGAGCGGCTTCGGATGTGCGGCGGGGGACTTCGACAATGACGGGAAAACCGATCTGGCAGTTTGCTTGAGCGATGGGGTGAAGCTTTTCCACAACAAAGGTGAAGGCAAGTTCGAGGACGTGACCCAAGCGGTGGGAATCCGCAGGGAAAAAGGCTGCGTGGGCTTGACGTTCGTCGATTACGACCACGATGGCGACCTCGATCTGTACATCACAACGGCGCCCGATTCAGCTGCGCCGGGTGCGCCGCCGCATAATGTTCTTTGGCGCAACAATGGGAATAGCACGTTCACGGATGTGTCCGCGGAAACGGCGCTTGGTTTCGCGGCGACAGGGGCGGGTGTCCTCACCACCGATTTTAACAATGACCGCGCGATTGACTTTGTCATCGCGGGCGGGCAGGCAGGAGCTTCGATCTATCTCAATCCGCGCGAAGGAAAATTCACGCCGCTCGGCGGCATCGATTTCAACAAAGAAAAGCTGCCGCCGGCGGTGGGTGTGGTGGCTTTCGACTTCGATAAAGACGGCTGGATGGATCTGGCGTTCACGCATGCGGGCGCGCCGGGTATCAGCCTGTGGCGGAATGTAGAAGGGAAGCGGCTGGAACGCGTTCCGCTTCCCAATTTCGACTGGCAGAGCGGCTGGGGAATTGCCGCGCTTGATTACGACAATGACGGCTGGCTCGATTTTGTCGCGGCGGGAGAATCAAGCAGCGGCGGGGAATTGCGACTGCTGAGAAATTTGGGAAGCAAGGGCTGGGCCGACGTCACCAAGGATGTGCACCTCGATGCGGTCAAGCTGAATCAACCCCGCGCGATTGCGGTTGCGGATATCGATGGAAATGGCGACGCGGATCTGGTCGTGACGCAACTCGGCGGCGCGCCGGTTGTTATGCGCAATGAGGGCGGCAATCAGCACAACTGGATGAGCATCGACCTCAAGGCGCTCAATGACAATAAGAGCGGGATCGGAACGAAGGTCGAACTCTACGCGGGCACGCTATATCAAAAGTGGGAAGTTACCGGTGCGTCGGGCTATCTGGGGCAGAACGCCGCGCCGATTCTTGCTGGGCTCGGCGCGGAGCGCAACGCCGAAGTCGTTCGGCTGCTGTGGCCGACGGGCGTGCCGCAGGACGAAATAAACCTGGCCGCGAAAAAAGTACAAAGCATCACAGAACTCGATCGGCGCGGGAGCTCGTGCCCCGTTTTGTTTTCGTGGAATGGACACGAGTATGAATTCATCGCGGACATGATCGGGCCCGGCGTGGTCGGCCACTGGATCGGGCCCGGCGAAAGGGACGTTCCCGATCCGGACGAGTACCTAAAAGTGCCTGCGCGCAGCGTGAAGGCCCGGAGCGGCCTGCTCAGCTTCCGCTTCATGGAGCCAATGGAAGAAACGGTGTATCTCGACCAGGTGCGGCTGGTGGCCATCGATCATCCGGCGGAGTACGAAGTTTATCCGAATGAGCGATTCGTCAGCGGGCCGCCCTTTCCGGAGTTCCGGGTGATCGCGAGCCGCGACGCGCATGCACCGGCCGGTGCGTGGGACGACCGCGGAAATGATGTGCTACCGCTGGTCTCCAAGCGCGACCACAAGTACGTCACGAATTTCGAAGGGTTGCCGTTCTCGGGATTCGCGAAGCTGCACTGGATCGAACTCGATCTCGGTGAATGGAATGCTCAAAAACCATTGCGATTGATCATCGACGGCTACACGGATTACTTCACCGCGACTTCGATGTACGCGGCGGATCAGGCGGGAATCAAAGTGATTCCGCCATATGTGGAAGCCCTCGATGCGCAAGGCAAGTGGACGCGCGTCGTGGAAGATATGGGTTTTCCGGCCGGGCTCGAAAGGACCATGATTGCGGACTTGACCGGCAAGCTGCCCGCGGGAACGCGGCGGATTCGCATCGTCAACAATCTGAAAATTTATTGGGACGCGATTCGAATCGACCAGACACGGGACGAACAGGATTTGCGCGTGGCGCAAGTGCCTCTCGCAGAGGCGTCGCTCGGTTTCGTCGGCTATCCGCGCGAGATCCGGCTAAAGCCGGCAAGCGACACCACCTATTCGTATTCGCACCGGAGCATGACCGGTCCCTACGCGCGCGCGGCAGGAAATTACACGCGCTACGGCGATGTGTTCGATTTGCTGCGCGCCTCCGATGATCGCTTTGTCGTTTTCGGCTCCGGCGAGGGACTGAAGCTTGATTTTGATCCCAAGCAGCTTCCGGCGCTGCCAGCGGGATGGGTTCGCGATTATTTCTTTCATGCCGACGGCTTCGAAAAGGATCTCGATTTCTACGCGGCGCACGCGTTTACCGTCGAGCCGCTACCGCGGCATTCGCTTCTGCCGTATCCGTATCCCGAGGGTAAAGATTATCCGGCCGATGCGGAACATCTGGGCTACCAGCTGGAGTACAATACGCGGTCGCGTTCGGAACGCATGCCGCCGAGCCTACGCTATCAGTATTCTTCGCGGCACTGAGGCAGCGCACTTAATCCCAAAGCACCGGCAAGCACGTGCGCCCTCGCGCGCTTTTTGCGATCGCCTCGCAGAGCAGCAACTCGTGGTCCCCATTTGCAAATGTCCGTGGGAAGGCAGGCTGCAAGGGACCAGCTTTCAGGGGGCCCACAATTGGGATTTAAAGAAACCAAAATTTGGATATATCCGGCCACCAGAGGTAGGATGCTTGGCAAGGAGATACCCGTGTCCACCCCGAAAAGGAAGCTGCGGCATATCGTTATTGTACTGGCTGTTTGCACCATCGCGGCAATTCCGTCCGGCGCGGATGACGCTGCTTCAAGCATCGTGGACAGCCAGATATTTTTGAAGAAAAATATGACTCCCGCGGGCCCGCCTGCCCGCGCTTCCGCCGCCGCGGTCGAAAAACTTCTTGGCCAGATGACGCTCAAGGGAAAAATTGGCCAGATGACGCAACTGGAAATCAGCATGGTCACAGATGGACAGGGCCAGTCCATTCGAATCAATCCCGATAAATTGCGCAAAGCCGTTGGCGAATACGGAGTGGGTTCCATCCTCAACGTGAATGACGAAGCCTTGTCCGCAGAGAAATGGCACGAGATTATCCGCGCCATCCAGGAAGAAGCGAAGAAATCCCGGTTGCAGATTCCCGTGCTCTACGGCATCGATACCATCCACGGGCCGAACTACATTGTTGGGAGCACTCTTTTTCCCCAGCCTCTCGCGATGGCCGCGACGTGGAATCCGGAGCTGATGCTGCGCGGCAGCCAGATCGCCGCCGCCGAAACGCGCAAGGCCGGAATTCCATGGTCTTTTTCACCCGTGCTCGACGCCGGGCGTCAGCCGCTGTGGTCGCGCTTGTGGGAAACGCTCGGAGAGGATACTTATCTCGCGACGGTGATGGGTGTGGCCACCGTTCGCGGTTATGAAGGCAGCGATCTTTCGAGCCCCGCCAGCGTTTCTGCTTCGCTAAAACATTATGTGGGCTACAGCTATCCCACAACGGGAGGTGACCGCAGCCCTGCGCTCATTCCGGAGAATACTCTGCGCGAATACTTTCTTCCCACGTTTGCGGCGGCTGTGAAAGCGGGCGCCCACACCGTGATGGTGAATTCGAGTGAAGTGAACGGAATCCCCGGCCATGCCAACGGCTATTTGCTCAAAGACGTTTTGCGAGGCGAACTCGGTTTGCAGGGATTCGTTGTTTCCGACTGGGTGGACATCAAGAAACTTGTTGGTGTGCACCACATCGCGGCAAATGAAAAGGAAGCCACTCGCATCGCCGTGCTTGCGGGGATCGACATGAGCATGGTCCCGAGCGACTACAGCTTCTGCAATCTGTTGCTCGAGCTGGCGCAGGAAGGGAAGGTGCCCACGAGCCGCATCGATGAAGCGGTGCGGAGAATTCTCACGGTGAAGTACCAACTCGGGCTTTTCGACGACCCGCTGCGCGGGATGGATTCGAGGACGGTAATCGGCTCAACGGAATCGCGACAGGTCAGCCTGGAAGCCGCGCGGGAGTCCATCACTCTTCTGAAAAACGAAAACCACACGCTGCCACTTGCCAAGACGGCGCACGTTCTCGTGACCGGCCCGGACGCCGATTCCCTGATTCCGCTGAATAACGGCTGGAGTTATACGTGGCAGGGTGACCGCGCGAGCATGTATCCCAAGGACCGCGCAACGATCCTCAAAGCCATCCGAGAAAAAATCGGCGCCGCCAACGTGACCTATGTTGCTGGCACCACTTACAACAAGGAAATTGACATTGCCAAGGCCGTGGATGCGGCGTCCAAGGCAGATGCTGCTGTGATTTGCCTCGGCGAATGGGCTTACGCAGAAACTCCCGGCAACATTCCTGATCTGACCCTACCCGACGCGCAGCTCTATCTCGCTCGGAAAATCATGGAAACGAAAAAACCCGTCATCCTGGTGCTCACCGAAGGACGCCCGCGCATCATCAGCCGAATCGCAGATCCAGCCGGAGCGATCGTGATGGCCTATAACCCCAGCAATGAAGGGGGCCAGGCCATTGCCGATATTCTTTTCGGCGACGTGAACCCCAGCGGCAAGCTGCCCATTACGTATCCCCGCTCGGCGAACCATCTCTTCACCTACGACCACAAAGTATTTGAAGGCGAGGATTATGGAGAAGGAAAGGTTTTGGGCGCGCCGCAATTCGAATTTGGATCGGGGTTGAGCTATACGAGTTTCACGTATTCCGATTTGCACGTTGCTCCGGCCGCGGCTTCGGGGAGCCAGACCGTGCGTGTGGATGTCACGGTGAAGAACAGCGGCGGCCGTGCCGGCAAGGAAGTCGTTCAACTGTACCTGAACGAACGCTTTGCGAGCGTGACGCCGCCATTGAAGCGGCTAAAGAGATTCGCGAAAGTTTTGCTCCAGCCCGGCGAGAGCCGCCAAGTCTCTTTCGAATTGACGTCCGATGACTTGTCCTTTACCGGCGTCGATAATAGGCGCGTCGTCGAGCCCGGCGTCTTCGACGTGAGAATCGGCGGACTCCAGCAAAGTTTCGAATGGAAGTGAGGACGGAGAATCCCGCCGCTGACCGGCCAGGTGCCCTGCGCTAAGGCCTGCCAGATTCCTGGAAGGCCTCCAGCGGATCGCGGTAACACTGCTTCCAAAAGTTTTCGGAAGAAAGTGTGCCGGCGGTGAACTGTTTCAACGTCGCGAGCGTGGCTCCCACGATGCCGCCGTCCGCCGAATCGAAGATTACAATGACGCCCTCAACCGCCGAAGGGGATGCGGCGTTCTCCGTCGTGTATTTCTGAAAAAGGGAGCTAGCGAAGGCGAGTTTCGCGTGCGCACCTGTTTCCTTGGGATCCTGCGAAACGGGCTGTGCGGTGAAAATTTTCACTGCCTTTCCCTTCAGGGGCTCCCAATCTCCGGGGAAAGGACTATTCTCTTCGCGCACGATGCGGAACGCCGCCACTTTTTCTACCGGAGACGTAGCGTCTTGCGAATCAAGCCGCGTGGCGATGAATTCCGGCAACTCGAGATTGTTTCGGCGGATATATCCGCGAGAAGGCCCGGAGATCTGCACGTGAATCCACTCGCCTTCTGCGCCGATGAATTCGAACTCATCCTCGGCCGCGGCGTTGAAGAGCACGCGTGCTCCTTCCGCAGGCTTCGCGAGCACCGACGCACCCGCTTTTTTCACGACCACCAAGTTCTGTGGGTGCGACTGATTTTTCTTGATTTCCTGCAAGCTTTGAAGTTCCGCGTTCAATTCCCCCATGTGTTTTTCTTCGGCTTCACGAATGGACCGCAATGAGCCCAATTCGTCGGTCGAGCCTCCGGATTTTGCTGCAGCGGTCGCGGCCGATGGAATTTGAACGCCCGGCACGCCGCTAAGATCGAGCTTCGGTTTCGGAGCGGAGATCGTTGAATTCGAAAGCGCGCGCGCCATGGAGGACGCCGGCTTGCCGCCAACTTTTTCTTCCAAGCGATCCAAGAGATCAAGCTCCAAGCGCCCATTGGACGGCAGCACCTGATAACCGGACTTTGTGGGATCTTTGTCCGCGTACCACGCCGTGATCTTGGCGGTAACACGCACGATCGTGCCGCCGGCTGTTCCCGGCAGCAAGTCGAGCGAGAACTGATAAAACGCGCGCTCATATTGATTGAGCGGCTTGTCTCCGGTCGCCACGAAGCCGTCAACGATCGGGAGTTTTTGGCCTGAATACGCCTGCAGGTCCTTCAGCGCGCCCTCGACTTCATCCGCTGACTTCGCAAACGCGCGAGCGTAAGGCACAGCTTGAGGAAGAACCGCCGCCGTCCACAACAGGCTGAGGACTCCACCAAGCCCCCCCATTCGAATGATTGCAGTAAGGAATTTCCGTCCGGGTCTTTTCACGGAAGAGTTTCCAATTGATCCGCGGGCATCCATCCACGCTGGCCGTCCGGTGTTTCCACGCCGTACCAGTGCGGCGTGACGATCACGATGACCACTTCCGTATACGCCGCGAGAGTCTTCACGTTGGCCGCCGCGCGGAAGGGAGCGGCCTTGAGGTCCGCGCCCGGCGGCTTCACTCTGCGCTCCACTTCATGCCGCATCGCATTGATGCGCTGCTCCAGGTCTTGCACGGAAGACTGCGCCGCAGCCAGACGCGTGGCCTCGTCTTCCCGCTGGCGGATCACCGTTTGCCGCACCAGTTCCGCGCTCTCCAGGCGGCGCTTCGCGTCGGCAGCCTCCTGCGCGCCAAATTGAATGGCTTGAAGATGCTCTTGAACTATTTTGAATTCGCTGGATTCCACCGTGCCGTCCGACAGGTGCAGTCTGCGATGGGCGGTCTCTACAAAAATCGCATCGATGCGGATTCGAGTGCGAACCTCACCCTCACTAGTCACGACGTAGCGAACGGCTATAGTTCCCATATCTTCGCTCTCGCGAAAATGGCGAGGCGCAATCACATCCTTTCGAATCTTATAGAATACCCGGCCCGGTCCGTTCCACTGCTCGAACATAGGAGTCGACGCTACCGCCGTGGCGCCGGTGAGCGTTGGTTCCTTGTCAAAGACATGAGTTCCGTGAATGATCTGGTCCTCCAGGACTTCATTGAGCGCTTGAATAACCTCAGTGGGAGAGCCTGAAAGTTCAGCCGAGAAACCAGGACCTGGATTTTGATCGTGGGGTGGGCGGTTGGCACGGGAGGAAACTGCCACTAGGCATGCAAATACAAAATAACATATGAAAATCAGCCGATGTCCGTCGTTGCGGTTCCCGCTTTGCAACTTAATCCCAGGCCGTCTCAAACCCGCTCCCTTGGAATCTTCTCCTGAAATTCCTCTCTGACTTAGTGGTGGAGCAAACACTGTTGTGGAGCAAACACTGTTGTGGAGCAAACACTGTTGTGGAGCAAACACTGTTGTGGAGCAAACATTGTTGCTGCGTCGCTCCGAAAGAGTAGCACTTTTTCTCACTTCTATCCGCACATGACCGCCAAGTCCAACGCCCCACTCACTTTTCACACTGCAGACCGAACAATTTCAACGAGAGAATTCAGACAATTCCGTCATCCACGGCCACCCCGGAGGTTCTGGAATTGATTCCCCGCTCAAGGAGAAAGTCCCTATTTTAGACAGGGAGTTTGCACCAGAGCAATAAATTTGAGAAATTGTCGGCATAAGAACATAAGAATAAGAAAACTCTTGCATTCGAATTTTTGACGGAGTAGCATCCGGCCCGGTTCAAGGACTCGAGGATTAGGCACTCTTTTCTTGACGGAGAAAGTGGGCCGGTTCTCTATGGGCGCATGGTCTAAGAGTTGTTTTCGTTTGCCGAACGCCATCGGAGCGTTAGAAGTGCGCAGTGGTGTGGGTGTGTCTGTTCCTTATCCCTTCCAAGCTGTTCGAATTGGCATCTTGCCGACTACTACAAGAAGCAATGGTCATGCAGAGGAGGCGGTATGTTCCACTGGGCTTCAGCGTCGATGAAGAGGAGGATGCCGTGGCTTGCATCCTTGCTTGTCTGTGGTTTCCTGGTTCTCGCATTCCTGTTGGTTGACAGCCGTTCCGCTTCCGCGCTACCCATTCCGGCAGGCAAGGTTTACGCCATCCCGGCTTTCGCGCGGAAGTACGGCATGCCGTGTTCGGCCTGTCACGAAGCCTGGCCCAAGCTGAATAACTTTGGCCAGACGTTCAAGGACAACGGCTACCAGATGGGAAACGACCGCGACGCTCCCATCTTTCAGCAGCCGGCTTATTGGCCTGTGTCTTTTCGTATGACGCCGCATTGGCATCGCGTAAGTGTGGACCACGCTGACATCAGCAATCCGGCGACCGGTAGCACGACCGAAGGGCGGCTTACAACCCACGGGTTCGATCTTTCCGGCATGGACATCCTCACGGCCGGTACGCTGGCGAAGAACATTAGCTTTTTGCTTGTGCCGGCGGCAGAGAGTGACGCCGTCTTCGGCTTTGAAGCTGCAAACGTCCGATTCAGCAATCTTTTGAATTCGAACTGGCTCAACATCAAGGTGGGCAAGTTTGAGCTCGACAACATGATCTCCGAAAAGCGCATCATGACGCTTTCGGATTTTGGCGGCTATCAGATTTATCATTACCAGCCGGTCACGGAGTTTACGAACCCCGCAACTCTGGTGCCCTTCACCTTCGGAATGGGCGACAACCAGATCGGTGCGGAGTTGTCGGGTCATTCGAAGAACGACTATACGCGCTATTCGGCGGCTTTGTTAAGCAGCAATGATGGCAGCGTTGGTCTGCCTAATGGCCATGGATATGACACGTACCTCACGTTCAGCCAGGCGTTTGAGGCCGGAAGCCTCGGGCTGCAGCGCGTTGGTGCGTTCGCCTATATTGGACGCGCGCCAACCTACCTAGCCACGAGCTCGTTGTTGGCCGACGGGTTCGGTCAGAAGTCCTTCTATCGTGCCGGTTTTTTCGGTCTCTGGTACCTCAAGAAGCTGGACTTCATGACTATGTACACGCGCGGGGCAGACAATGTTTTCTTAGGCACCGGCACGCCGTCCTTCTCTCCTTTGCCGGCGGGCGCACAAGGCCCGATTTGGAACGCCGGCTTTATCGAGACCCACTTGACGGTGAATCCGCAATTCATCCTTGTCAATCGCTACGAGCTGATTCGCATGTCACGGCAAGCTCTTCCAGTCACGCCGGGCGTATTTGAACCGGGAGTGAGCGTTCCTTCTTCAAACTTTGGGGATATCGACGCGCTGGTTTTTGGATATCGTTACTACCCATTTATGTCCAGCCGCGTCGGCTTGGCCATCCACAATGAATTTTCAACCGTCCGGCAGCGAGGAGGAACTGGGCTCCTCCCGGGGGGGTCGGGTAAGGACTTAACCAACAACAGCCTGTTTATCGGCTTTGATTTTATCTTCTGAGGACGGTGGACAACGATGCGCGCAAATAAATCAATGCAGTGGATGTTTCTTGCGGCAGCGCTGCTTGCTCTGCCGTCTCTAGCGATAGCTCAACAAGGCGAGGTTCACGTCGGAAAGGTCACAGGACACTCCGGTGCGGGGAAGCAACTGTATTTCCGCTTTTGCTGGGGTTGCCACGGCTTCCGCGGCGACGGCAACGGAGAAAACGGGCCATACCTGAATATTTTGCCGCGGAATTTCGTCGCGGCGACGTTCAAGTGCCGATCCACGCCTACAGGCACTCTGCCCACGGACGAAGATCTCTACGACTCCGTGGGGCGAGGGTTCACCAATTCCAACATGCCGGCATGGAATTCCCTCACCAACCAGCAGCGAGCGGACATGGTCGCTTTCATCAAGACCTTCTCACCGCGGTGGAAGAGCGACAAACCGGGAGACCCGATCGCCGTTCCTGCGGAGCCCGCACTTTCGCTCCAGAGCATCCAGCATGGCAAAGAGCTGTTCACCAAGCTGGAGTGCTGGAAGTGCCATGGCCCCGAAGGCCGCGGCGATGGTCCCTCCGCTTCCACGCTTACGGACAGCAACGAGCAACCGATTCGGCCCTACAATTTTGCCGAGGGCTCCCGCTTCAAGTGCGGCACGACCAACCATGACCTCTACAAGATTTTCATGACCGGCCTCGACGGCACGCCGATGCCTTCGTTTGCCGACGTCATCAAGCCGGAAGACGCTTGGGACTTGGTGCATTACCTGCGCACGCTGCAGGTCACCCACAAGAGTCCGGAACTCACTCTTTGGATGAGTACCAAAGAGGGAGCTGAATTCGTCAAAGCACAAAAAGTCGGCGGAACCCCGACCGGTTCCGGCATCAAGCAATAGGCTGGGGGGAAGGCGATTCCGGTGGAGCAAGGGGATGCGAACAAAGCCTATCTTTTTGTCCACCTGCATCATCAAACCGGAAGACGCGTGGGGCCCTCGTGCGTTGCATGCGCACGCTGCAGGGTAACGCACAAGAGTCCAGAGCTTGCTGTTTGGCTGACTTCCAAAGGAGGCGTCGAAATCGTCAACGCGCAGAAGACCGTCGGGGCACCAACGGGGTCCGGTATCAAACAATAATTTCAGAATAAAAAGAATTTCAGGAGGGGTAAGAGGATGCGAACCAAGCAGGCTTTTATAGCGGGAGTCGCCATTCTCGCCGCGGTCACTATGACGTCCGCGGTACCGGGTGGCGGCACGGTGAGCGGCAAGGTGACTTACGAAGGGACGCCGGCCAAGCAAAAGCCCATCGATATGTCTAAAGAGCCCAGTTGCGCGAAGCAGTATGCCACGCCGCCGCCGACCGAAACCGTGGTAACCGGTCCGAACAACGCCCTGGAAAATGTCGTGGTGTACATCTCGGCGGGAGCCGCGGATGAGCCGCCGCCCTCACAACCCGCGGTATTCACCCAGAAGGGCTGCCGTTATATACCGCACGTCCTTGCGCTTCAAGTGAACCAGCCACTCCAGGTTTTGAACGAAGATCAGACCTCGCATAACATCCACCCGCTCGCCAAGATCAACCGCGAGTGGAACAAGTCGCAGCCGCCGGGCACACCTCCCATCGTGGATAAGTACGACAAGATGGAATTCATCCCGGTGAAATGCAACGTCCACCCCTGGATGCACGGGACGTTTGCGGTGCTGAAGAACTCCCATTACTCCATTTCAGGCGGAGACGGCGGCTTTTCGCTTCCCAATTTGCCGCCAGGCAAGTACACGGTCACCGCTTACCACGAGTCCTACGGCGACCAGTCGCAGGAAGTGACCATCGCCGGCAGTGAAACGAAAACCGTAAACTTCGTCTTCAAAGCTAAGCCCTATTGAGCCTTTTTCACAATCACGGGCCGAGTCCTCCCAGGATGCAGATTGCTGCCGAAACGAAGAAATCACGTCCGAATAAGCTGAAAGCAGGAGCGAGGTGCCATGGGTAAGCTGTTTGCAGTCGTTCTGGTGATCATCGCGTTGGCGTCTGCCTATCCCATCGTCACCCATATGTACGTGATGCCGGAGGATATCTCCACCCACGGCCACCAGATTGACGAGCAGTTGTCGGACACTATGGCTGAGGCGGGGATCTCTTTTCTTCTCGCCCAGTTCGTCCTGGCGTTTTTCGTCTGGATGTTTGCGGAACGCAAAGTTGGCGTGAAGCTGAAGAACTTTCCTGGCGGCGCCAAGGTTATGGTGGCGGCCGCGTTCATTCTCGTGGGCACGGAGGTCCTGGCGCTCGGTGTCTTTGGCCAACGAGCGTGGGCCGATGTCTATTTCACACCGCCTAGGCCGGATGCCCTGCAAATCCAGGCCCAGGCGGGCCAATTCGCCTTTTACTTCCGGTATCCAGGCGTCGATGGCAAGTTCGGCGCCATCCATCCCGACAAGATCGACGAAGGGAACCAGAATTATTTTGGCCTGGACCCCGCCAATGAGATCGAGTCGCGCGATGACATCGTCTCGGCGGAGTTGGCGATACCCGTCAACCGCGAAGTCCACTTGATGATGCATGCAAAGGATGTGGGCCACTCCTTCTACGTTAGGGAGTTGCGCATCCAGCAGGACTTTGTCCCGGGTCTCGATCTCTCCGTGCATTTCACGGCCACCAAAGCCGGAAGGTATGAAATTGTCTGCACCCAGCTTTGCGGACTGGGCCACTACAACATGAAGGCGTATCTGAACGTGATGGCCCAGGACGATTTCGAAAAGTGGATGAAACAGAAAGCGTCAGAGCTGTGAACTCGTAATCCCAGCCCGCAGTTCGGCGTGTGATCCATCGCAGCCGGTCCGCGGCTTTCCCCGAGCGAGGAGAGCAGATGGAAGAGACGTCAGCCCAGCAGGCACACGTTCATGCACCGCCAGAGGGATTTCTCCGGAAGTACGTCTTCAGCCTCGATCACAAAGTCATCGGAAAACAATACTATGCCCTTGGTCTCCTGGCTGTGTGCATGGGCATGGTGCTTTCCTGGCTGATGCGGTTCCACCTCGTCTGGCCAACAACGCGAATTCCCGGCTTGGAGCTGATTTCGAATGCCGGCGCTCCGGGCGGCATCATCACGCCGGAATACTATCTCTCGCTGCTCACGATGCATGGCACGCTGATGGTGTTCTTCGTACTCACCAACGCTCCCTTCGCCGCGTTCGGCAATTTTTTTCTCCCCATCCAGATCGGCGCGGAAGACATGGCTTTCCCACGCTTCAATATGATGTCGTTCTGGACGACCCTCGTCTCGTTCCTAGTGCTGATCCTCGCGTTCGTCATTCCCGACGGGCCGCCGATCTCCGGCTGGACCTCCTATGCTCCGCTGAGTGCGGTCGGCAAGGATGCTGGGCCTGGCATGGGATGGGGGATGAACCTCTGGGCAATTTCGATTGCCATTTTTTGCATTGGCTCCCTGCTTGGAGCGCTCAACTTTATCGCCACGACCCTCGACCTGCGCGCCAAGGGCATGACCCTGATGCGCATGCCGATTTGCACTTGGGCGTGGTTCATCACTTCTTGCATCGCTTTGCTGGCCTTCGCCGTGCTCCTTCCTGCTTGCATACTCTTGATTCTGGATCGAACTGCTGGGACCAGCTTCTTCATTCCTTCCGGCCTGGTGGTAAGTGATCGCTTGCAGCCGCATTCGGGCGGATCGCCGCTTCTCTGGCAGCACTTGTTCTGGTTCTTCGGCCATCCTGAAGTTTACATCGCGATTTTGCCCTCCATGGGCATCGTTTCGCACATTCTAATCAACAGCATGCGCAAGCCGCTCTTGAGCGCCCGCGTCATCATCTACTCGATGATGTCCATCGGCTTCCTGAGCTGGATGGTTTGGGGACACCACATGTTTGTGAGCGGCATGAATCCATTCTCGTCGCTGCTCTTCTCGTTCCCCACGCTCACGATTACCATTCCCGCCACGATCATGACCCTGATGTGGCTGGGCAGCCTCTACGGCGCAAATATTCGAATCAACGCGGCTTCGCTCTTTGCGCTCGGGTTCATCTCCATGTTCGTCAGCGGCGGCGTTAGCGGCTTTTTCCTGGCGCAGCCCTCCATCGACATCGTATTGCACGCCACCTATTTCGTGGTCGGCCATTTCCACATGGTCATGGGCGTGGCGTCCATTTTCGGCGTCTTTGCCGGCACGTACTTTTGGTTCGGAAAGATGACCGGCCGCATGATGAACGAGACCTTGGGCCAGCTTCATTTCTGGCTCACCTTCATCGGCACCTATTGCATTTTCATGCCGTTCCATTACCTCGGATTGGTGGGCAACGTGCGGCGTTATTCGGCGTTCGTAAATGATTACACCGGACCGCTGCTGCCGCTGCACAAGTTCATCACCATCGCGGCACTCGGCACCGGCGCCGCGCAGCTCATCTTTATCTTCAACCTGATCTACAGCCGTTATAAGGGTGCGCCTGCTCCGGAAAACCCGTGGAGCGGAACGACGCTCGAGTGGAGTATTCCTTCGCCTCCACCCTGGAACAATTTCGGCGGTAAACATCCCGTGATTTATCACGACCCATATCAGTATGATGTGAAGGGGTCGAAAGGCGACTTCATCATGCAGGATTCGCCGGAGCCGTCCGCCAGCTAAATGGATTCGGGGCGGAGGTGAGAGAGTCGCCGCTCCGGGTCTTGCAAGATAAAGAATAGGAAAAAATGTCATCGACAATCTACCAGCCCGTTCGAACGCCGCCCCCCGCCTTAGGTGACTCGACGGCTCCTGCGGCTAGAGTTGCCAAAGTACTCTCCGGAGCAGGAGGGGCTTCGCAAAGCGGCATCTGGGTGGGCATCTTTGCGATCACTATGTCGTTTGCGGCTTTTACAAGCGCGCTCTTTGTGCGCCAGGGATCTGCGGCGGATTGGACGCACATCGCCCTGCCGCCGATACTCTACGGAAATACGTTGGCGCTTCTCTTGAGCAGCGCCACTTTGCAAATGGCTCGTCGCACGCTCGCTGCCATACCGTCCACCGAGCCTCCTACTGTTCGAATGGGTTTGGGTTGGCTCATGGCCACTCTCGCGCTCGGATTTGTTTTCGTTGCTGGGCAATTCGAAGCCTGGCGGCAGCTCGCCGCGCAGGGCCTCTACCTCGCGACGAATCCCAACAGCTCGTTCTACTACGTGCTGACCGCGATGCACGGGTTGCATGTGCTCGCAGGAATGGTCGCACTTGCTTTGGCGATGGGGCGAATTGTCGCGAGCCGCGCCGCGTTTCGAAAAAATACGTTCGAAGCGACCGCGATGTATTGGCATTTCATGGGAGTTTTGTGGCTCTATCTGCTTCTCGTTTTGCACACCAAGCTGTAGGCGACTGGGAGGGGGAGGGACTGTGAGCGAGTCTGAAATGGCCATGCACGGGCACGGCGGCGCGTTGATGGAAGAATCGCCCTATTCGATTCCTTCGCGCAAGCTGACGATGTGGCTGTTTATTATTTCCGATGCGGTTACGTTCGGGGCCATTCTGTTTGCGTATGGATATCTCCGCGTTGCGACTCCGGATTGGCAGACCCCGTTCAAGTCCGCGAGCATCATCAATGTGGCGATCATGACCTTCGTGCTGATCACCAGCAGCTTGACGATGCTCGGTGCGGTGGACGCTTCCAAGGCGGGAGACAAACCCAAAGCTTTCCGTTTCCTTGCCTCCACAATGGTGTTGGGCCTCATTTTCGCGGGGCTGCATATTCGTGAGTGGTTTGGTTTGTTCGATGCAGGAATCAAGTTGAGCTCCGGACTTTTCGGCCAAACCTTTTTCAGCATTACCGGGTTGCATTTGCTGCATGTGATCACCGGGGTGGTGGCGCTGGCGGTGGTGGCGCGCAAGTATTCCAGCGGGAGCTTGACGCCGGGGCATGTGGAAACGATAGGGCTGTACTGGCATTTCGTCGACCTGGTGTGGATGTTCGTCGTGCCGCTGGTCTATCTGACGAACATCGCGCGGTGACGCGGTCGACTGCAAAGGAGACGAACGATGGCTGCATCGGGAAAATCCGGAAACGTGATCGCGAAATATCTGCCGGTGTATTTTGTGCTGCTTGCGATTGCGGGGATCGAATTTTTTCTGGCGTATCAAAATTTCTCCACGGCCGGGCTGGTGGGCATGCTCCTGTTCCTGGCGATCTGCAGCGCCGCACTGGGCTTGCTGTATTTCATGCACCTGGCGCATGAGAAGCGCAGTTTGTTTTTTTCGCTGATTCCGGCCACGATCTTTGTCCTGCTTATGATGAATATGATCTGGTCGGACAGCATCCGCCTGCTGCATATGCGGCCGTTCGCGCACTGAGCAGGCGCCGAGGGGAAGCGGGCTGAGGGGGTGCTGCTCCCCCCACTTTCTCCAGGGTGTTGACCGCGCAAGGCGCTGGAGGGATACTCCGGGTAGCGGACAGGAAATGAACTATATGACGAAACAAGCTCCAAGAATCGCCCGCATGACCGCTCTGATTGCGGCGCTGGCCGTTCCAGCGTTTAGTTACGCGCAGAATTGCGCGCTCTGCTATACGCAGGCGGCGGGGGCCGGTTCCCGCATGATTGCGGCGCTCAAGAGTGGCATCCTGATTCTGGTCGCTCCTCCCATGCTGATCTGCCTGGGTATCGCCTGGATGGCGTACAAGAAACGCAATCAGTTCAACGAAAACTGAGCCGCAGGTCCGAAGTGACATGCTGTTCGCCCCGCTAGAAATGCCGGCAGACTCATCGTAGTTCTTCAGAAACGTCATAGTGACTGAACACCGGCCACTACAAAAGCGATCTCGTCTCTCCGCTCAGACAGAGGCAGCTCTCACCTTGTGCTTCTTCCCATCGATCATCGCGTGCAGATGTGCCGCTGCTCGTTCAATGTCCATGTGCTTGTATTGCCCCGCGCGGCTCTCGGCGGACAGCACCGAGCAACGATGCACTCTCTTGAAATCCCCGAAGGGAAACTTGTACCTCCCTTTGGTGTCCTCGGGATGCTCCGTATCAATGCCCAAATGCCATTTCGCGTACGCTTTGATTCCGTGTGCACGAATGAATTCATTCTCCCGCTCGGGGGATGGTTGATCCTCGCTACACGCGTCCCTCTCGTCCCTCACCGATCTCCCCTCGTTCACCAGTTCCTTTCCAAACGCAAATCCCTTTCGATTCAGCTTCACCGCCATGGCGCACCTCACAAAAAGTCGGCACTCGTCGGCCCGCAACCTCAACGGCCGGTCTCGCCCGTCTGCCCATTCGATGATTTCCGCCGCAAGAAAGTGCTATGCCTCGATCCGCCCGGCGGCTTTTCTCCGGATCACTGTCTCTGAGCGGCATGCCAACTTGCGCTGAAGATGATGCGGTGCCCGCCAACGAGTTAGTGACTCGAATGGGTATGGCAGCCGGGACAGAGCGGGGCTCAAGTCGGTCGAAGGAAATGGCTTGCGGGAGGGGTGGTTTCGAAAGAGCTGTGGAAAAGTGTTGAAAAGTCAAAAGCGCTAGCTACCCCGGCCCGGTCCCCGAGATGCTCGGGGCAGGCGGGGTAAACGCAACCGGCACCCGGGCTACCCGCCGCCTTGCTAGTTTTCTCGACCGCAGTGCACCATCACAGCATACAATTCGGGCAATTTCCCACGACCTGCTTTAGGAAGCGAGGGAGGACGAGATGCAGAAGCAGCGATACCGCGAGATCAGCTGGCCGGCGGTTGCAGCACTCGCACTAGTGGCTTTTGCGGTGACGCTCGGCAGTCTGGCGGCGGGGCAAAGCGAGAGCAAAGCGCAAGTGCCGAGCGCGGAAAAAGCACAGACCAAAGTGGTGCTGCTGGGGACGGGGACGCCCCGTCCGTATCCGGACCGCTCCGGACCGGCGACGGCGATTGTGGCGGGCGCACGAGCCTACCTCGTGGACTTCGGACCTGGCGTGGTGCGCCGCGCCGCGGCCGCGGCGGAAAAGGGCACGCCGGAATTGGAATCGACGAATCTGAAGATTGCTTTTCTCACCCATTTGCATTCGGACTACACCGCGGGTTATCCCGATCGCGGCGAGCGACGTCAGTCCCGCCAGGATCGGTCCAACCTTCTGTAAAGGCGGCGTAAATGGCGTCCAGCACGGTGTCGAGCCGGCCGGGAAGCTCCTCGCGCTCCGGAACGCTGAATGGGATTCCGGCCTGCCGGATCTTGTCTTTGGCACGGCCGAGTCGCTTACCCATGGCCGCCGGAGACGTGGGGAACGCCGAGGCGATGGTCTTCGCATCGAGCCCGAGCACCACTTGCAGAATCAACGGCGCACGAACGGCTGCGTCGATCGCCGGGTGCCCGCAGGCGAACATCAGCGCGAGACTCTGATCCGGGAACTCTGCATCGGTCGCAGCAGCGTCCAGCCCTTCCGCCAGCATGTGCAACTGCTCGGCTGCAATTTCATGCTGGCGCCGTCCTCGGTACATATCGATCACCTTTCGCCGCGCGACGGTCAGCAGCCATCCTTCTGGGTTCGCCGGACACCCTTTCACCGGCCATCCGCCAGCCCCGAAGCGAATGCCTCCGATAGTGCGTCTTCGGCAGCAGCCACATCCCGTGCCCGTGCCGCGAGAAAGGCGACGAGCTTGCCATAGCTGCGACGCGCCACCGCGTCTGCCGTGCTGTGCGCCTGCGCGTCGCCTTCAGGGAAGCTCATGCGTTCACCCTGCGGCGCAGCTCACGCCGGCATGCACCAGGATGGACGCACCTCGACGACACCGTGACTTGCGCCCGGGCAACGCGATGCCCAGGAGATCGCCGCATCCAGATCGGCCACGTCGATAAGATAGTAGCCACCGATCTGCTCTTTCGACTCCACATACGGGCCATCCAGCACCTGCGGCTTGCCATTAGCGACTCGCACTGTCGTCGCAGCCGAACTCGGCTGCAGGCGGTTCGAGCCCCTCAGGATGCCTGCCTTCGTCAGTGCCTCGGTGTAGGCTTTATAGGCCGCCATCCCTTGTTCCTGCTCGGCCTTGGTCAGCTTGTTCCAACCGGCCTCCTCCGCATAGAGCATCAGCAAATATTGCATTTGAACCTCGGTTATGGGTTGTGGGCGGGCATTATTGCCCTTCACTACAATGACGTTCGAAACCCGGCGATTTGGACAGCCCCCATTTCAACAGGCACTAATTTCGACTGGAGGTGGGCCGGAAGACTTTCCCCGCGCCGCCCGCTCACGGTCAGAACCAATCCGGGAAAATCGGCTCTACGAGGCCAGGAACCCACTAGGAATAAAAGCGCTTACCTCAGATCTTGGGCACTTTCTTGGGCACCTCAGCCATTCCCATTCACCGGCGCGCATAATATCAGGTGGGGCATGGCTTGATGACCACCAGGTCTGCATTCTATCCAACCGCGATCGAGCGGAGCTGCTTGTCTTTGCCCAGGTAGACCGCCCCCTTCAGCGCGGCGATCTTGATCGCCTCCGTACGAGAAAAACCGGCCTCCACTGGCAATTCGGTTTCGCGCCGATCACCGAATCCGGACAGTGTGTCTCCAGAGCCCGTGGGATCGGAGCCGGAGAGCAACCGCCCTCCGGCGGCGAAGGCGCGTTCCAGTTCCAGGCGGACGACACACCCTTAATGCGCTGAGACCAATGGAGTGGCCTGCGCTCCTATCGAGGGGCGCCCGCTAAATCACACATCGGCGTCTCGCCGAAGAGTGAGTTGCCCCTCTACTGGCCGATAGGCCGGTGCGGGGAAGGACACGCAGCGCAAGTGCGTCCACTGAATCTTGTACCATTTATACAAGCAGGGAATACCCACCGTTCGCAGGTTTTATAGATTTACCTGGCGAAGGGGACAAACCAGCCACCTCCTTCGATTTACTCCCAGGGTACTCCCTTAGGAGGAGCGAAATGTTCGACACTCAGTTCCATCGCAAACTTTGGCTTGCTGCAGCGGCAGCGTTCTTGACTGTAGCAGGCTGCTCAAACCAGGCCACCAACGAGGCAGCTGCCACTCCCGAGAAAGCCGAGCCGCCGAAGGCTGTCACCGTCTCAAGCAAAGCACCGCAGCCAACCACGATGGTCACTGTGCCGAAAGGCACAGCGATCAGCGCAACGGTAGGCCAAACCCTCGCCAGCAACAAGAACCACGTCGGTGACATGTTTGCCGCGAGGCTCTCGACGCCCGTCCAGGTAGAGGGAAAGACCGTGATTCCCAAGGGGGCGAAAGTGGTCGGGCGCGTCGTCAAGGTCAAGAACAAGGAATTGAAGGTAACGCTCGCTTCGGTGGAATTGCGCGGAAAATCCTACGAACTGGAAACCAACTCGGTGGCGCAATCCGCGAAGAACCAAAGCAAAAACAATGCCAAAGACAGTGCGAAGACGAAGGGCAAAACAGATACAAAGGACAAAAAAGACGTAACCACCCTCCCTGCCCAGAGTCGCCTGTCGTTTAAGCTCGCCAAAGCCGTTAGCATTCCTGTGAAAGGATAAACAAGTAATTTCTGATTGCCGGACCCCAGCCAGCACGACCTGGCTGGGGTTCGCAGTCTTCATGGTTACAAGGCCTCGGTCGGGGCCTCAAACCAACGCTCACCTTTGGTTACCTGAGGAACCAGCGTCCCTTCGCCATCCTCTCGCACGGACACTGGGCAGAAAAGAAAACGGGCGAGCCGTGATCGGTTCGCCCGTTTGGTAATCGAGAGCCTTACGCCGCAGCTTTTCCTGCTTTGACGTGATGTACCGAGGAGTTCTCGACCGGCAGGGTTTGTACGGTTGGATTTCCCTGCATTAGCGGAGTCAGGTTCGCCGCGACTTCCTTGAAGAGCCCGTTGTCGTAGTTATCCACATCCGACTTGGTCTTCCATAGTGTCATGCAACTGAATTGACCGGTGGCTGGGTCCAGCGACTCGATGTTATCGACGAATCCCGGCTGCGCCTGGATGCGCGGCAGAAACAGGTTGTTCAGCGCGTTCTTGAAGTCGTTTAGCTTGGCTGGGTTGATAGTGCAAGTGATGAGGCGCGAGATCATCTTCTCTCCTTTTGCGGAAAGCTTGGAACTGAAGTGCTTGGCTCCTCGATGGGGGCATCCCCGGAAGAGTAACGGAACAGTAGCTCCGATGAGGCTACCGGGTCAAGAACTGCAACGGCTCTAACAATTTTAGTTTACGAATGAATGGAAAGGGTTTTAACGTGACGAGGCTTGCTATCGCCCACGTGAGCCGTACGAACGAACCGCGAAGAACAGTAGCGCCAGCGCGCCAAAGTTCGGTACAAAGTCCACGCTTGCGAGACGGGTTTACGCGGTTTCAAGGCGCTGGGTATACGGTTCAAGCGACCCTATGGCAATACGCGTACGTCGCGGCCAACGATAAGATCCCGACCCTCAGAAATGAGGGTGGCGCAGCCGCGCTGCCAATTAAATAGTCATCCGATTTGGGACACGTTGGTTACAATGCTGGCATGGTCGTTCATACTTTTGCTTTTCGGTGGAAGGCAAGCGTGAGTGAGGATCAGAAGTTACGCGCGCTCGCAGAAATTCGCGGACTTCAAGGGCAGATTCCAGGACTGCTGGAGACCTGGGTTGGTGTCAATGTGTCACCGCGTTCGATGGGATATGAGCTTGGCGGCGTAATGAAGTTCACCGACCGGTCCGCGTTAGACGCTTATGGAGCGCATCCCGTTCATCAAGAGCTGCTGCAATGGCTGATGCCGCTCATTGATCCGATCGAAGTCGATTTTGAAGCGTAAAGTGAACCCCAATTTGTGTCGCTGAATTTCCATAGGAACCCTCCATAGTTTTCGATAGTTAAGATGGCTGGACTCGCGAGCGGCCTTCGGTGAGCTTGTAGTTGGTTTCACTGCAATGATTTGAGATTTTGCACAGAAGGAAAGGATGTGGCAGCCGCTTTGCGGCAATTCCCTCGTTCTGTGGTGGAGCGGGACGCCTGGCCTCTGGAGAGGGTGGGCAGCCCGCTCCAAACCTATCGTCGGCAGGGCACTGCCGTTTCCTTGGCGCCTAATCCTTCTGTGCGAGCAGGGAAGCGCGCACGGCTTCCAGCTCTTTCTTTTTTGCTTTGTCCACGTCTGGGAATGAGAGATGGAGTTCGTCGAGCGCCTGGATAATCGCGGAAGCCACGATCAGTCGCGTAAACCATTTGTTGTCTGCAGGAACCACGAACCAGGGCGCGTGCTTCGCCGACGTATTCTGGATCATCTCCTCGTAAGCTTCCTGGTAATCCTTCCAGAAGCCTCGTTCGCTGACGTCGGCCATGGCGAACTTCCAGTTCTTTTTCGGTTCCTCGAGCCGCTCGAGGAACCGCTTCTTCTGCTCTTCCTTTGAAACGTGCAGGAAGAATTTTCGAATCATCACTCCATTCCGCGTCAAGTACTCTTCATACGAGTTGATGTCCTCGTAGCGCTGGTCCCAGATGTGCTTCGTGATCAGTTCGTCGGGCAACCTCTCCGCTCTTAGCAGGGTGGGGTGGACGCGCACGACCAGTACTTCTTCGTAGTAGGAGCGGTTGAAAATGCCGATCTTACCGCGTTCAGGAACGCACTTTTGCGTTCGCCAGAGGTAATCGTGGTTCAACTCTTCATTGCTCGGTGACTTGAAGGCGTGAACGTCACATCCCTGCGGATTCACGCCGGACATGACGTGCTTGATCACGCCATCCTTGCCGGCGGCGTCCAGAGCTTGGAGGACGACCAGCACCGCCCAGCGGTCTTGCGCGTAGAGTTTTTCCTGCAGGCGGCTGAGCACGCCTTCGCGAGCATCGAGAATGTTTTGCGCGTGTTGTTTGTTTTTGACGCCGGTCGTGGCAGTGGGGTCCCAATCCTTCAGTCGAAACTTCTCGCCCTTCGTTATACAAAAGGGTTCTGCCAGGCGCGAGGCCTCTTTGATGAGCTTGTCGTGATTCATGGCTTCGGCAGTGTAGTACAGACGTGGCGCTCAGAACAGCGCGCCGAAATACGTTTGAAGATTACGCCCGATATGAAAAGAGAAGCCCGCTCAGTTTGTGCAGAGCGGACTTCTCGCGAGTAGCAGGTTTAGAAGGATCAGGGCCACCGAAAAAACGAGAAGTCCGGTCCGAAGTTATTTAGTGTCTGAGTTCAGGATTTGTCCGGTTACCGGATCCAGTAACAGTTTGTGATTGTACCCCGCATCGTCGAAGTTGAACATTCCGTTCAACGTGCCGGCAATTGCGTCCGCGGAACCATTGCCGATACGGCCCAGACTCCAGTTGTCTTCGATGAAGCGAAGAACGGACGCTTGGTCGGTCACGCGATGATCGACGTAATTCCTCCGTGCGAAGGGAGAGATCACCAGAAGGGGCTGCCGTGGATTATATCCGCAACGCCCGTTCTGGATTGTTCCGTTCGCGTCGATTGCTTTCGGAGCTCCACAGTTACCAGCTCCGAGGAGCTGGTCATCGGTAACGTTGGACTGGTTCACGATCGGACCCATCACATGGTCGTACCAGCCGTCGGAGTCATCGTACAGAATGATGATCGCGGTATCCTTCCACTCGTCGGTCTGTTCCAGCGCGTTGACCGTGTTCACGAGAAAGATCTGTTCATCCAAAGGATTGGAGTAGCCCGCATGGCCGTCCTGGATGGCGCGCGCCTTCAGGAAGCTAACCGCCGGCATGTTGTGTGCTTTGACGGTATCCCAAAAGTCTGTGATGTCGTATTCGTGGTTTGCCGCATCGCCTTGGTGGCCGATCATTGCAACTGAGGTGCGCGGTGTGTGGTTGGCATTCAGCGTGGATTGCCAGTATTGAAAAAACACATGGTGGGGGATGTAGTCGGCCGTCGTCAGCCCTGTCGTTCCCGTGGACACTGCCGCGCAATTCGCGAACCCGCCCATGAACGAACCCCAGGTGACGCCGGCGTTGTTCAACAAATCGCCCACGTTTTGCCCTGACATCGTGATTTGAGTACGCTTTGGGTTCGAACACACGTCGCCCGCAGGATCCGGGTCTCCAATCACGGCACCGCTCGTCGCCACGCCCGCGATATTTCCACCGGCCCCGAGGCCATTCGTTATCGTGCCCTCAAAAGTATTGCCCGCGACCAAGTTCAGGAGGCCCGGTGTCGACGGCCCAAAGGTCGTGCTGAAGGAGTTGTCGCTCATCGCAAAATGCTGAGCGTAGTTCCACAGCGTGGTGACGGTATTGCCGTCGTAATAGCCAGCGTGCTGTTCGGCCCGAGGTTTTTGTCGTTGCAGCTAAAGGGCCGCCCATTCGGGAGCGTGCCGGCGAAGCGGTCCATCAGCCCGCCGTGAAACGCAAACTGTTCATCTTCGTAAGCGTGGTCCTGATCGCAGGTATTAGGGACGCTGCGATCGATTCGGAGTGGATTCACTCCATTGGGGTTGTTGGTGAGCAGTCCGGAGCTCTCGAGGCTATTCACGCGCGGCGTATCGTCTTTCGCGCCACCAAAATATTTAGTGCCGTCATTATTTACCTTGGCGTGGGGGTAGGTACCGAAATAGTGGTCGAAGGAAACGTTCTCCTGGAAGATCACAACAACATGCTTGATTGGCGTCTTGCTCGAGGAACCGTCTTGGCTTTGCGCGGATGCCGGGTACACGGGCAACAGCGTCATTGCCGAAGCCGCCACAACGGCCATAGCTCTAGTGAGGCGACGATGCATCGGAAGTCTCTCCTTGGAATTCACTGTATTGAACCACTAATGGAAACACAGGGGCGAACGCACTTGCGGGAAGGTGCGGACTCGAAGGCGTCGCGGCCAGTTTTTCCTGCGCATGAAGTTCTAAGCGGGTTTTGTTAGCGGCAGGTTAACGGCTCGTCAAAACTGATGGCGCAAACGGAGAAGCTGTATAGAATCGGGACGCACCCGGAGCTATGACCACACTCGCGCGCAAACTCCGCCTTGTCGATTATTTCGCGCTCGCATTTGGCACGATGGTCGGGGCCGGATGGCTAGTCCTGATGGACGACTGGCTCGGACGCAGCGGGCCGCTCGGCGCGATTCTGGGTTTTGCTCTCGGCGGTGTTCTGCTGCTGCCCGTCGGCTACGTTTATGGCCAATGGGTGCAACGACTTCCGGACGCTGCTGGCGAAGCCGCTTATACGGCTGAGGTTTTTCCGCCGATCGTCAGTTATTTCACTGGCTGGATGATGCTGCTGGCGTACTTCATCGTGTGTCCGTGGGAAGCGGTGGCGGTCGGCAAGCTTGCGGCGTACATCTTTCCATCGCTGAATTCGTTCGAATTGTACCGGGTGGCGGGGCAGCCCGTATTCCTGCCGCGTCTGGTGTTGGGCGTCGGCCTCACGGTTTTTCTTACCGTGCTGAACTACCGGGGGATCCGGTGGAGCGCCAGTTTTCAGAACTGGACGACAGCGATAGTGCTCCTTCTCTTCGTCCTCCTCCTGGGCATCAGTGCCGATCGAGGCGCTCCTGGCAATTTTCATCCGGCGTTCCGCACGACTCCCTTCGTATCGATCTTGCTTACGCTCCAGATCGTGCCGTATTTCATGACCGGATTCGAATCGGTGCCCAAAGTGGCGGAGGAAGCCCATCCGGGGTTTCGTTCGACAGGATTTTTTCGGGCGATTATGATGGCGCTTCTCTTGGGCGCTGGTTTTTACGTTCTCGCCGTTGCCGCGGTGGCCTACGTTGCGCCCTGGCAAGGTCTGATTGGAAAACGATTCGCAACTGCGATCGCCTTCGAACAGGCGCTGAGAGCCCGGTGGCCCGTCCGATTGATTCTGATCATGGCCCTCTTCGGGCTGTTTCAATGTTTCAACGGCAACTTCGTAGCCTCGAGCCGTTTGCTGTTCGCCTACGGCCGCCGCGGGACCATTCCTCCGCGCTTCGGCGAAGTTCACCAAAAATTTCTGACGCCTTCGGTCGCCATTCTCGGAATTACGGCTGGAACACTCGCTGGGCTGCTGCTCGGCGACGCGCTCCTGGTTCCTGTCACGGAAGTTGGTTCCATGGCGTCCGCCCTCGGCTGGCTGGCAGCTTGCTCGTCGTTTTGGCTGGTAGAAAACAGGATTTCTCTGCGCGCCGTTACGGGACTTGGGATCGTCGTATCGCTGTTACTTTTCCTGATGAAGGTCTTACCCGTAATTCCTGGCCATTTTTCGCCCGCCGAATGGATTGCCCTGGGCATCTGGCTTGCTCTCGGCACCATACTCCATCGCCGCCCCCGCCTCGCTCAGGTGTAGAATCGAGCTCCTGCCTGGCCTCTTACGATTCGAATGCTCGGGAGCGGTTTGCATCCCCCGCTCGGAACAATTCTCGCCCCAACGAAAAGCCTACAACCTCCAAATGTGTCTCGATGTGAACAGATATCCGCCTTCCACTTTCTTAACACACGGTGCCTGCGCGGGACTGGGCGGGCTACGGGTACCGAGATTCAAATTTCGTCAGAAGAGGCAACAAGATGAAGCCAAGTACTGAGAATGAAATCGCAGGCAAGGTTCACGAAGTGAAGGGCGTGATTAAGGAAAAGGTGCGCCAACTGACGAACGATCCCGACTTGGAAGGCGAAGGCACTGGCGAAGATAAATGGCCAAGCAAGTTCACTGCATTTGCTGTGGGGGTTGGGGCATGCGCGCTTCTTGCAATGCTTTTTGCACCGGCTTCGGGAGAGGAAATGCGTGAATATCTCACCGACACTTTGAAACAGGGTTTAGATGGTGCGGCATCGACAGGAAAGGGCTGGACTCGCCGTGCACAAGAGACCGTGGACGACGTGAAGGTCAAGGTAGCCGGGGCGGTTGAAGCCGGCGGAAAAGCATACCGCACAGCATAGAGATGCCTGAGTCTTTCGTCAGGCGATCCGGTCCTGAAGACAGGGTCAGCTGGGGCATTCGCGCCGAACTAGACCATTTGATGAAATCCATCCTCCATCTACCCCGGGGGACGAAGGCATGCCGCGATCTTCCCACCAATAGGAGTGTGATATCAGCGGCCCGCGAGCGCCGCTCTACCGTAATGTATACTCAAGAGGGAGCCTTACCCTTACTCTTTCCATTGATGATTCCTTTTCTCCATCTTGGGCCGCTCACAATTCCGACCTTCGGCCTCATGGTTGCCACCGGACTGTTGGCCGCCGCGTATCTCTTGCAAGCAGATTTTGACCGCCGCCGCGCGCAATTTGTGAAGAGCGGCTACCTGAAGAGCGACGGCAAGGCGAGCCATCACGACGAAGGGTTTCTTATTATTGGCATCGCCGGCCTCACCGGCCTGGTGGGAGCACGTCTGTATCACGTTTTGGAGAGCCCCCGAGAGTTGATAGCTTATCCGTCGGTGCTGATCAGCCGGTTTGGGTTCGCCTGGTTCGGCGGGTTCCTTGGCGGTTTTGTTGCGCTAGTGTTTCTGGCGCGGCATTACGGGATTCCGGCGCTTGAATTCATGGATCTATGCTCGCCGGCGGCAGCGGTTGGATACGCCATCGGGCGCATTGGCTGCTTGTTGTCTGGCGATGGCGATTACGGCGTTCCGACGACGCTGCCTTGGGGAATGAGTTTTCCCAATGGCGTCCTTCCCACCACCGAGCGTGTGCATCCGACGCCGCTCTATGAGTTTTTTATCTGGCTGGCGATCGCGGCGTTCCTGTGGCACATGGGGAAGAAATCAATAAATGGCGCACGGCCCAAGGGAGAAATCTTCTGCGGTTACCTCATTCTGACGGGTGTGGCCCGATTCTTGATTGAATTCATCCGCATTAACCCGCGATCGTTTTTCGGTCTCTCAAATGCGCAGGCGGCCAGTTTGGTGTCGATCGTCGTCGGCGCCATCCTGCTTTGGAGTATCAGAAGCCGTTTGCGCATCCGAAAGGAAGGAAATCGCAGCACATAGCGTGCTGGCTAGCGGAGGGAATTCTTCGAGCCTCCATTCCGGATGTGTGACCAATCAGGCCGTTAATTAATAAGACCTTCCTTCGGGACGCTTCAGGCATCCCCGCTTAGAATCATTCTCAATTGTTTCTAATTTTCTTCACTTTAAGCGCTTACACTCCTTGACGGCTATCGTCTGTCCATGTAGAAACAATATCAAGGCAAACGCCGCGTTCAGGGACTCGGCGTTCATTGGCAGGCACAGTCCTTGTGCCTCGACAGGGGGAACGGGGGATCCATGACATTTCTTCGAAGCATAGCCATTTTTCTATTCGCATTTGCTGCGGTGGGCGTTGTATATGGCCAATCACAGGAAGGCCGCATACTGGGCACGGTGACAGACCAAAGCGGCGGCCTCGTCAAGGGCGCGCGCGTGACCATCACCAATGTGGATACGGGAGTGGCGCGAACGCTTGAGACCAATGACGCGGGCGATTTCGTTGCACCCAGCCTGCCGCCGGGCCCGTACAAATTGGTCGTTGAAGCGGCGGGATTCAAGAAAGTAGAGCGCAACGGCATCCGGCTCGAAGTGGCGAAAGATATTCGCCTGGATCTTACGATGCAGCCCGGCAGCGTAACGGAAACCGTCATCGTAACGGAGCAGGTGCCGCTGGTCGAGACCACCAACGACACGCTTGGCGGAACGTTTGCCAACAAGTCCATCAATGATCTTCCGCTGAACGGCCGCGATTTCCAGAACCTTGTGGTTTTGAGGCCGGGAGTGCAGCGGACAACCGGGGGCGGATTCCTGTCCATCAGCTCGAACGGCAATCGTCCGGAAGACAACAATTTTATCGTCGACGGCACGGATAACAACGACCCCTATTACGCCACGACCGTAATTAACGCGGAGGGAGTGCAAGGAACTCCGGGCAGCATTCTTCCCATCGACGCGATTCAAGAATTCAACGCGCAGGAAAACCCGCCGGCAGAGTACGGCTGGAAGCCAGGGGCAATCGTTAATCTAGGCATCAAGTCCGGCACGAATGATGTTCACGGAACGGCCTACGCGTTTGAACGCAACAACGCCTTCGACGCGCGCAATTACTTTAACCCCGCACCTGATCCAATGCGTGCCTTGCGCCAACATCAGTTTGGCGGGAGCATTGGCGGACCGATTATCAAGAACAAGACTTTTATTTTTGGCGCGTACGAAGGGATTCGTGCGCTCGTGGCGAATTCGGAGACGCTGAACAGCCCTTCCACAGTCACCGCCGGGGGGGATTCGACTGTGAGTATCCCCGATGCCGTCGCGAGTGTGCAGGCCGCCTGTGCATCGATCCCCGGTACCTGCGGCGTGAACGCGCTGAGCACGACAGTAGCAGCCCTCTATCCCGCTAACACAAGTGGCACGAACCAATTGAACGTGGGATTCCCCAATCACAACCGGAACGACAACTTCATTATCAAGGGCGACCACCACATTAACGAACGCCACAGCTTGTCCGCGCGCTATTTCTTCGGCGACAGTCTGCAGATCGAGCGTGACATCCCCGTGTTGCGGGCGGAGTGGCAGTCTTCTTCGCAGCTCCGCGCCCAGGTCTTCGGCTTGAATTACACCTGGGTGCCGAATTCCACCTGGGTGAACGAAGCACGATTCGGTTACGACCGATTCTGGCAGGCTATCCTAACGGTGGATCACGCCGCGAATCCTGCGACCGTGTATAAAATCAATACGGGTGTAACCGACCCTGTCAATTTTGGAATGCCGGAAATTGATGTGGACGGCTTCAATCCACTTGGCGGCAATCACGGCTGGCCCTTGCTGACCACTCCCAACCAGACCTACCAGGGAGTGGACAATATTTCCTACACGCGCGGAAAGCACACTTTCCGGTTTGGCGGAGAATTCCGTCACGGGAGTACTGACAATACCCGTGACCGCTACGGGAAAGGTCGTGTCCGGTTTGCCGGCGGCGAGCTAACAATGGCGTGCGGCAGTTGTCTCGGGGTGGACGCAAGCGGAAATCCGATTCAGAGCACCTCGTTGGAAGACTTTATCGCGGGTCTGCCGCGCGGAACGGAAACGGGAAAGACCGGCGGCCGCATTTTTATCGGCAATTCAGGGCGCCATGTCTCGATTAACTCGTTCGGCGGATTCTTTCAAGATGACTGGCGCGTGACTCCGCGGCTGACCGTCAATGCGGGCGTGCGCTATGACCTGAACACGGTAATCAAGGAGAGCCAAGACCGGCTGGCCAATTTTGACCCCGCAACCGGTATCCAGCAAGTGGGTCATGGGATCAGTGCGCCGTACAAAGGTGACCACAACAACTTCGCACCGCGTTTGGGAATCTCCTGGGATCCGTGGGGGCACGGCAAGACGGTGGTCCGCGCCGGTGGCGGTGTGACTTATGAGATTCCGCACCTTTCGCTGTTCCTGGGACAGAACGGAGTGGAAAACGCTTCGACGGCAGGGCTGAACGTGATTCCGACGGCGGCCTCCACGGGAATTCCCGGTGCCAACGGAACAATCGCGGCTTCCGCCGTTAACCTGAGTGGCAGCTTATTGAACTGGTCCGTCGCTGGGCCCGTCTTCCAGCCCACGATCAACTGCAATCCTGTGACCGGGGGCACTCCGTGCGACATCCTCGGTGTTGCGCGGAACCTACGCACACCCTATGTGATGACGTGGAACTTGAACATCCAACAACAGCTGACGCCGACGACATCATTGCAGGTGGGTTATGTGGGCAACCGCGGCGTCAAGCTCTATGGTGTCCGGGATATCAACCAAGTGGATCCAAACTCGCCGGCAGAGAACAGCTATGATGCGCAAGGTAACGCCGTAAACGTATTCAATTCAAGTGGTGTTCTAATCGCATGCGGTAATTGCGAGCAAGCTGGCAGGCCACTGAACTTGCAGTTCCCATATCTGGAGTTCGTCAACTTCCTCGACAATGGGTACACGTCCATCTATCACGGGCTGCAGGTGACGCTGATGCAGCGCGCATGGAAGGGTCTGAACTTCGTTGCAGGGTACACCTGGGCACACTCAATTGATGATGTATCACTTAATCGTGCCCAACAGCCGCAGGATAGCACGCGTCCTGGTTTGGAACGCGCTAGCTCGGACAGCGACCTCCGGCATCGCTTAACGCTGGCGCTGACCTACGAAGTACCTTCGAGAAAGGGCTATGGGCACTTGCTCGAAGGCTGGCAGCTCAACTCCATCGTGACCATTCAGGGTGGTTTGCCGTGGAACCTCATCGACGGGAACATCAGCGGCAGCGATATCAGCGGGACGGGAGAATTTGACGACCGCTGGAACATCACCGGAAGTCCGGCGAATTTCAAACCTTCGACTTCCGGAATTCCGTTCTTAGATCCCAGTTTATTCACCCTCGACGTCAATGGACATGTTACTGGGGGGACGAATGCCGCGTCGAATACTTGCTTTTCGGTCGCTGGGAGCCAGGGGGCGAAGGACCAGCTTGCCAGCTTGGGATGTTATGTGGCGGGATCTTCGGTCCTCACGCCGCCCGCCTTCGGCACATTTGGGAACATCGGCCGGAATCCCTTCCGCGGCCCGCGGCTGGACAATTTAGACTTCTCCGTCGTCAAGACGACCAACCTGAGCGAGCGTGTGAGTGTCCAATTGCGCGCGGAGTTCTTCAACTTCCTCAACCACCCACACTTTGCGAACCCGAACACACAAGGACTGGTGGATCCTTCCGATCCAACTTCCTTTGGTTTCATTTTCAATACGCCAGACGTGGCGGCGGCGAACCCGGTGATTGGCACTGGCGGGCCGAGGAACATCCAGATCGGATTGAAGTTCCGGTTCTAGCCGAGAGTTTCAATCAGAAACAAACACACGCCGGAGCTTGCAATCTGGCGTGTGTTTTGACAGGACTCCGGGGCGCGCTTATTGCTTGCTACGTCCCTTTTCAGATAACCCGGGCCACGCCTACGGCTCCTGCTTGTAAATCTTTCCTTCTTTCATCACAAACTTTACGTTTTCCAGAAGAAGGATGTCTTCGAGCGGATTCCCCGAAACCGCGATGATGTCGGCGTACTTTCCAGGCTGGAGGGAGCCGAGGAGTTTCGACTTGCCGAGGAGATCGGCGGCGTTGCTCGTGGCGGACTGGATGGCCTGCATCGGTGTCATGCCGTACTTCACCATGAACGCAAACTGGCGCGCGTTGATGCCATGCGGGCAGACGCCCGCATCCGTGCCGAACGACATTTTCACGCCTGCGCGGACAGCCTTCGTGAAGTTGCGGCGCTGAATCTCACCCAGGTCGCGGTCGTGCTCCAGAAAATCCGCAGGCATCTTGTTTTCTTTGGCCGCCTCCTGAATGCATTCCTCATCGTAGATATCCATGTCGAGGTAGGTGCCGTGCTCCTTGGCGAGGGCGATGCCTTCGTCGTCGATTAGAGTGGCGTGCTCGATGGAGGCAACTCCCGCGCGGATGGCGTTCTTGATCCCCGCTGGCGCGTGCGCGTGGGCTTCGACGCGCAGACCAAAGTTGCGCGCTTCGTCCACTGCGGCCCGCAGCTCTTCGAGCGTGAACTCGATCGATTTCGGATTGCTTCCATGGGTGAGCACCGCGCCTGTGGAAAGAATCTTGATGTGATCGGCGCCACGGTGGGCAAGCTGGCGAACTTTCTGACGGACTTCCCAGGGACTGTTGGCTTCGCCGAAGTGAAGATCCCAAGGGAGCTGAATGTCCGGCGCGAGACCGGTCATGGCGCCCGCACCCTCGCTGATCGTGATGTAAGCGCCGGCCACGAACATGCGTGGGCCGACCACGATACCCTTGGTGATCGCGTCGCGCAAGGCAACATCGTTGAAAGCGCGATAGACGCCGACGTCGCGCACGGTCGTGAAACCGGCAAGAAGTGTGACGCGCGCGTTGGGAATGGCGGCGTAAGCACTTTCGGACGCGGATTTTTGCAGCACAAGTAGCGGTTCGGCGTCGCCCAGGTCGGCAAGGTGCGTGTGGCAATCGATCAGTCCCGGCAGAACAGTCATTTTTGACAGATCGATCACCGTTGCGCCTGCGGGAACGGACAAATTCTCGCCCGTTGCTTCAATTTTGCCGCCGCGCACCACGAGCGTCTGATTCATCAGCATCCGGCCTGCGTCTACGTCCACGAGCTTTCCCGCGCGAATTACGGTAAATTGCGGAGAGGAGGGTGTTTGCTGGGCCGGTGAAACTGCCGCAGAAGCAATCAGCAGTAAGGCGGCCGAGGCGAGTTGCTTGAGCACAGATGTCCTTTCGCGGATGCGGGATGCAGTGCTGACGCAAGAGTTTTATGCAGATTGTGCCCGCGCATCATACTCCGCGGCAGGGCTTACTTCAATTTTGCGTATCGCGCCATCTAAAATGTAACCAGAGGGGACAACGTCGCGCCATTTAAGATGTAACCCGAGACAAAGACGATTTGGGGAGGGTTCATTTGGGGCGCAAGGGGAAATGGGAGTATTTCCGAGT
>Ga0193733_1000053_pt1 | contig 46055 bp, 47 predicted proteins | sample U1s2metaG_FD_145076 | JGI IMG/M metagenome (GOLD analysis project Ga0193733, IMG submission 145076) | Soil microbial communities from a riparian zone of the East river system, Colorado, United States - U1s2 | ecosystem: Environmental > Terrestrial > Soil > Riparian zone | place: USA: East River...
AGCAAACCGAGCGACGCGACGATGTGTGCGTGTCGATTGGGAAGGCCCCGTCTGACATACCGACCTTGAAGCCGTACTGGGGAAAACTCACCGTACGGAATTTTAGGGAGGGCGATGGAAACGTCGGCATCATTCGAAGCCCGCTACGCGCCATCGCTCTACCCGACCGCAGGCCCTAAGAGACACTTATGAAAAACATAGGGGGGGGGTAGTTATGGTTAACTAGAACGAATTTCTCTGGAACTCCTACACGGATTTCGGCGCGCGCAACGAAAAACGCTCTTTCATTCTGAAAACTGGGAACCCTCTCACTTCGCTGGTTCCTATGTCGGTGGAAAAAGCGACGAGCGAGAAGATGCCCGTTACATCCCCTCGTAGTTCGGTCCGCCGCCACCCTCCGGCACCACCCAGTCGATAATCTGGTAGGGGTCGGCGATGTCGCACGTCTTGCAATGCACGCAATTCGCGGCGTTGATCTTCAGCTTCACCCCGCCGCTCGTTCCCTTCACGATCTCGTACACTGCAGCGGGGCAAAAATACTGGCACGGGTTACCGTACTCTTCAGCGCACTTCGTCGCGCAAACGTTCAAATCTTTCACGACAAGATGGCAGGGCTGATCTTCTTCATGCCGCGTCCCGGAGTGATACACGTCCGTCAGCCGGTCAAACGTCAGTTTGCCATCGCCCTTGAATCTCTCCGGAGCCGGCCGTCCGTTGATTTTTTTGTACGCCTCATGCCCCGCGTGCGCCCGCATGGGATCGATCAGCCCGCGCCCGCCGGTGATTTGCTGGAACGCTGTGTGAAAAAATCCACGCAGCATTCCATGCTGAAACGACTGATGAAAATTCCGGACCTGCCACAATTCTTTTTTTATGTAGCTTTGCTCGATTTTCTTCGGGAACGCGCTCAGCGCTCTTGCCGAAGTGTCGCCTGACTTCAGCGCCTCGAAAATCGTTTCCGCGGCCAGCATCCCGCTTTTCATCGCCAGGTGAATGCCCTTCAGCCGCTGCGAATCGAGAAAACTTCCCGAATCGCCGATGATCAGCCCGCCATCAAGGTAGTTCCGCGGCATCGCATACCAGCCGCCGTAGGGCAGTGACTTCGCCCCATACCGCACGAGCTTTCCGCCATCGAGAAGTTTCTTGAGGAACGGATGCGTCTTCCACGTCTGAAAGGCGGCGTGCGGATCGAACAGCGGATCCGCGTATTCCAGCGCGAGCACCAGACCGATCGAGACGCGGTCGTTCGACAATCCGTAGATCCAGCCGCCACCGTACATGTCCATCGAAACTGGCCAGCCCAGCGTGTGCGCCACGTAGCCGGGCTCGATTCGCCCCGGCTGCACGTCCCACAATTCCTTTATGCCGATCCCGTAGCTTTGTGGATTGATGTTGTCGAGCTTTTTCTTCTCCACAAGCTTTTTCGTCAGCGAGCCACGCGTGCCTTCGGCCAACACCGTAACCTTCGCGCGCAGTTCGTAGCCCGGCGTGTAGTTGTCTTTTGGCTTGCCGTTTTTGTCGAGGCCTTTGTCTTCGGTGATGACGCCAGCGATGCCGTCGCCGCTGTAAACAAGTTCCGCGCCGCCAAATTCCTTGAAGAGGTTTACACCAGCGGATTCCACCAGTCCGCCGAGCCACTTTGTCACTTTGCTGAGCGACACAACATAATTGCCCTTGTTCTTGAACGGCGGCGGCGTAATGGGAAACCGGAAGGACGAGCCTTTCGTGAAAAGCAGCGCCGCATCATCGGTTACCGGCGTGTCGAGCGGAGCGGATTTCTCAAAATCCGGCACCAGCTCCGCCAGCGCCTTCGGATTCATGATCGCGCCCGAAAGCTGATGCGCTCCAATCTCGCGCCCCTTCTCCAAAACGTAAATATTTTCCGCGGAAAGCTCGGGTTTTCCGCCCGCCACATTGTGTTTCTTGAAAAGGTTCGCCAGATGCAACGCGCAAGCCAGCCCTGCCGGCCCCGCGCCAACGATCAATACATCTGCTTCGAGTTGTTCGCGCTGTGCGGTCACGATTTTGACTTCGGCGATCTTATCAAAGAGTTTCGGTGCGCGGGGCGATTAACGCAATTTCTCAAATTCATCCAGAGAAACTCCCAACTGCCGGAGCATCTTGTAGAACAGTGGTGGGCCGATTTCGCGGCCTCCATGCGCAGTAATGGTCACGGCACGGCCATCCGGGCGGTTCCATGGCTGCCTGTCTGACGGATCAAAGCAAATCCGAGGAGTCGAGCGACGCGCTGAAAATCGCGCGCCGTCGCACTAGGCGTTTACGATCTCGGCGGTGTCGGCGGGAAGTTTCAGGCCTTTTTCGCGATACTCGTCGGCGATCATGTTGAAAACCTGAGTCAATTCTGCAAGCGCCGTCTCGCGAGTGTCCATCAAGGCATAACAACCAGGGATTGCAGGGATTTCAGCAACCCAGGAGCCATCTTCCTGGCGGTAAAGAATCGTCTTGTAATCTTCAAGTTTCATGCCGTTTCTTTGAGTATACGATAAAGAGCGCGTCAACCTGCGATTAGGCGCTCTTTGCTTTTTCAAGGGCTTCGGTGAGGGCGGGCATGATTTCGAAGATATCGCCGACGACGCCGTAATCGGCGATTTCAAAGATTGGCGCGTTCGCATCCTTATTGATCGCAACAATCGTGCGCGCGCCTTTCATGCCTACGACGTGCTGAATCGCACCGCTGATGCCCAAGGCTAGATAGAGTTTCGGCGCAACGGTTTGTCCTGAGCTGCCGATTTGCCGCTCCATCGGGAGCCAGCCTTCATCGCAAATCGGCCGCGATGCGGCGATCTCGCCGCCCAGCGCTTTCGCCAGCGCTTCCGCCTGCGGAATATTTTCAGGGGCTTTGATGCCGCGCCCGATGGCCACGATGAGCGGCGCTTGCGTCAAGTCCACCGCTGACTTCGCTTCTTTGAAGAGATCAAGCGGCTTGGTGCGAATCTGCTCCGCGCTCACGGACACTTTCATCGCGTTCACGAGCGCCTTTCCCGAGGGATGCGCCGCGAGCAAATCCGCGCGAAACGCGCCCGACTGGAACGACGCGAACCACGGAGCCGCTCCCGTAAACGTAACGTCCGCCACGGTTTTTCCTTGGAACATTTGGCGTATGAAAAAGAGCTTGCCGCCCTCGCTGCGGTAGCCGATGCAATCGCCGATCATGCCCTTGCCAAGCATGGCCGCGAGTTTCGGCGCGAAGTCGCGCACCTGGTAAGTATGCGGAAACAAGACCAAATCCGGCTTGGCGCTTTCGATCACCTGTTTCAGCGCCACACAAAATCCATCCGGCGTATATGCTTCCAGCAAATCATGCTCGACGCTCAGAACTTCGGCGACATCTTTCGCGGCCAGCTCGTTCGCGAACGGCGCGACACCTTTGCCAATCACCAGCGCGCTTACCGTGCTCGACGTATCCTTCGCGATTTGCTGCGCCGCCGCCAGCGTCTCGAAACTCGCGTTGTTCCACTTCCCCTGCCGCAGTTCGGCGACAACAAGAATTTTCATGGCTAGATCACCCGCGCTTCAAACTTCAACTTTTCGACCAGCTTTGTTGCCACTTCCTTGGGCGTGCCGGTCAGAAATTCGGTTTTCTTGGTTTTCGTCGGCACGTAAATTTTTTCGATTTTTTGAGTGGCTTCGGCGGAAACACCGAGCGACTCCCGCGTCATCGCAGCGATCTCTTTCTTCTTGGCCGCCATGATGCCCTTGAGCGTCGCATAACGCACTTTGTTTATGCCTGATTGAATCGAAAGCACCGCCGGAAGCGGGCACTCGATATGCTGGAACCATCCCGCTTCCAATTCGCGCTTGAGCTTCAATTTTCCGTCCGCGACCTCGATGGCCATGATGAGCGTCGCGTGCGGCAAATCAAGAAGCCCGGCCAGCAGCACGCCCGTTTGTCCGAATCCGTGGTCGTCGCTCTGTAGACCGGTGAGCACAAGGTCCACTTTTTCTTTTTTAACGGCAGCCGCGAGTGCCTTTGCCGAACCGAGGGGATCGAGCTGCGCGAAGTTGTCGTCTACGATGTGGATGCCGCGATCGGCGCCCTTAGCGAGAGCTTCCTTGATTGTTTGCTTTACGCGCTCCGGGCCCATGGACAGAGCGATGACTTCCCCGCCATGTTTTTCCTTCAGGCGCAGCGCTTCCTCGAGCGCGTAGCTGTCCGGCTCGTTCATCTCGAAGCCGATGTCCGATTCCTTGATCCAGTTCCCGGCAATCGCGAGCGGCGCGTCCTTCGCCGGAACCTGCTTGATGCACACGATGATATTCACGGAGCTCTTCCTTCTTCGATTCTAAAACCCAATTACGACACACGCGGAGGGGATGCTACTTGCCAGACCACCGTTTGAAAATCAGCGCGGCGTTTGTGCCGCCGAAGCCAAACGAATTCGAAAGGGCATATTCGACCGAAGCCTTGCGCGCGTGATTCGGAATGTAGTCCAGATCGCACTCGGGATCGGGCGTCTCCAGATTGATGGTCGGCGGCAGAATCTGGTCGCGGAGCGCTAGAACACTGATGCCTGCCTCCAATCCGCCGGCGCCGCCCAGCAAATGCCCGGTCATGGATTTGGTCGAGCTGATGGGCACCAGCTTGGCGCGTTCGCCGAACAACCTTTTCAGCGCCCGTGTCTCGATGACATCGCCGAGCGGCGTCGAAGTGCCATGCGCGTTCACGTAGCCGATGTCTTCGGGCGTCAGCTTCGCGTCCTTGATCGCCGCGCGCATCACGCGGTACGCGCCGTCGCCGTTCTCCGCCGGCTGGGTGATGTGGTACGCATCGCCGGACATCCCGTATCCCACAATTTCGGCGAGGATCGGCGCATTGCGCTTCCGCGCGTGCTCCAGCGATTCCAGGATCAGAATCCCTGCGCCTTCGCCAACCACAAAGCCATCGCGCCCCGCATCCCATGGGCGGCTGGCGCTCGCCGGATCGTCGTTGCGCGTCGAAAGCGCCTTCATCGCGGCAAAGCCGCCCACGCCCATCGGCGTGATAGTAGCTTCCGTGCCGCCGCCGATCATCATTTCCGCCGCGCCGCGCTCGATAATCTTGAACGAATCGCCGATGGCATGCGCCGATGCGGAGCACGCCGTGGCCGTCGCGGAATTCGGCCCGCGCGCGCCGTAACGAATCGAAATATGCCCCGAGGCCAGATTCACAATCGCGGAAGGAATAAAGAAAGGAGAAATCCTGCCGGGGCCGCCCTGTATCAGTTTGATGTGCTCGCGCTCGATGATATCGAACCCGCCGATGCCCGATGAAACGTAGACGCCCACTTCATCCAGATCCGACTTTTCCGGTTTCCAGCCGGACATTTTCACGGCAAAATCCGCGGCGGCCAGCGCCACCTGGATAAACCGGCCCATCTTTTTTAGTTCTTTTTTCTCGATCCACTGGAAGGGGTCGAAGTTCTTGATCTCGCCGGCGATTTTGCAGTCGAAGCCGGTGGTGTCAAATTGCGTGATAGTTCCAACACCGCTCTGTCCGGCAACGAGGTTCTTCCAAGTTTCCTCCGTGCCGATGCCCAGCGCGCAGACCAATCCAACGCCCGTGACGACTACCCGGCGAGTCAAGTCTTTGATGCTCCCTGTTGAGGTGTGAATTTCGTGGCTTACTTACCTTTGGCGTGTTTGTCGATATATTCGACGGCGTCCTTCACGGTGGTCATTTTTTCGGCGTCCTCGTCCGGAACTTCGATGCCGAATGCTTCTTCGAACGCCATCACCAATTCCACCTGATCGAGCGAATCCGCTCCCAGGTCGTCCACGAAAGACGCCGTGGGTGTCACTTCCGCCTCATCTACGCCGAGCTGCTCGACGATAATCTGCTTCACGCGCTCTTCTACGCTGGCCATTCCCATTCCTCCGCGATCGTTAGTCGCACTATCTATAGACTTCTGTGTTGTTTTCCCAGGCTTGCTTGCCTGCACTTCGCGCGCGGAGTACAGCCGCGCCAAAATCGTTCGTTTGGGCCCCTCTGAGCAACCTGCCCATTCTATTTACCCTGCCCGCCAAGGTCAACTTTGGCGGTACCAAGCGAGCCAACCCAGGAGTCACAAGACTTGCTCTGCTCGCTTGCTGTTGACGTCGAACTCCCAAATCTCAACGTCTGGTCCTCAAGTGTCCACTACGCCTTGATGTAGTGGGACGCCAAGCTTACGTTTCGCCGGAGATGCTTTAATACAAACAGAATCTTACGGTAGCGAACTGGTGCGACGCTAAACAAAAGCATTACTTCATTCAGCCCTCTAATCTTGGCGCTCGGCGAGTTTCCGCCGCTCGTCCAGGTATAAGACTTGCACTCTACCAGGACGGGCGGATCTTCACTGCCCAAATCAAATTCATGGGACTTTTTCAGTCTAAACCCTACCGGTACGTCGAACCCCGATTGCAGCGCAATACCTGTCTGTGCAAAAAATAGGCGCGCGGCTTCTTCAAATTCTCTTCCCACGTGAGTATTACTAATCGCACCAACTCGTTGGAAATTGTTCTCCGCGTCTTTACTCACGCCAAATACATTCCGCCGTTTACGTCCAGGACGTGGCCGGTGATGTAGCCGGCTTCGTCGCTGGCTAGAAAGACGATTGCGGCGGCTACGTCGCGGGCGGAACCCATGCGGCCCAGCGGTACGCGCGTGTTCAACTCTTCTTTTACCTTATCGGGCAAAACGTCCGTCATGGGCGTCTTGATGAAGCCGGGAGCGACCGCATTCACGGTGACATTGCGCGAAGCGATCTCGATTGCGATGGCTTTCGTCAGCCCAATCAGGCCGGCCTTTGCGGCCACGTAATTGGCCTGCCCGGCGTTCCCCATCTGCGCCACGATGGAGGCGATATTAATGATGCGCCCCGCGCGCGCGCGCATCATGGTCCCGAGCGCTTGTTGGATACACAGGTGCGCGCCTGTCAGGTTCGTTCGAATCACGGCGTCCCAATCGTCGGCCTTCATGCGCATAGACAGGCCGTCGCGCGTGATTGCCGCGTTGTTCACCAAAATATCCAGCCGTCCGAATTTTTCGATTACCTGTTTGAATCCTGCCTTTACCTGCTCCGCGTCGGCCACATCCATCTTCACCGCCAGCGCTATGCCGGCTGCCGCGACAATCTCGCCAACCAGCGCCGCCAGCTTCTCTTCATTCCGCGCCGCGACGGCGACCTTTGCGCCCGCTTCTGCTAGCGCCATTGCCGTGTCGCGTCCAATACCCTGCGACGCTCCCGTCACCAGCGCGACTTTGTCCTTCAGACTGAACATCGGCTCTCTTTGTCGCACGACCACACTTGGATGGGCTGCGAATTCTTTACGCGGGACAGGCCAAAAGCCTGTCCTACTAGGCTGCGTCCGACCGAGCCCCGGCGATTTTCTCCACCGTCGCCGCGAGGCTCTTTTCGTCCTCGACGTTCAGGGTCGCCACGGACCGTTCGATCTGCCGCAGTAATCCCGACAGCACGCGCCCCGGGCCGACTTCCACAAACGTGTTCACGCCCTCATCGATCAGCAGCCGCACGGACTCTTCCCAACGCACCGGCGCGGTGACCTGGCGGATCAGCGCCTCGCGCGCTGCGTCGCCGGTTTCAATCGTGTCCGCATCCACGTTGGTCACCAGCGGGACGCGCAACGCAGCAAACTCCGTTTGCTTCAAGTCTTTTTCCAGCTGCTCCTGCGTCGGCGTCATCAGCGCCGAATGGAACGGCGCGGAAACCGGCAGAATCACGGCGCGCTTCGCGCCGAGCTGCGAGGCTATCTCCACCGCGCGCTTCACCGCGCCCGCATGCCCGGAGATCACCGTCTGCTCCGGCGAATTCAGATTTGCTGCCGAACAAATTTCGCCTTGCGCAGCGCGCTTGCAGGCATCGGCAACCACAGCCGGCGACAAACCCATAATCGCGGCCATCGCGCCCACGCCTGCAGGAACTGCATCCTGCATGTACGTTCCACGCTTGCGCACGAGCTGCACGGCATCCGCAAATTTCAGCCCACCCGCCGCCACCAGCGCGGAATACTCGCCCAGACTGTGCCCGGCCACGAAATCCGGCGTCAACCCTTTTTCCGCCAGCACGCGATATACGGCAACGGAGCAGGTCAAAATCGCCGGCTGCGTGTTGGCCGTCAGCTTGAGGTCTGCTTCGGTGCCTTCGAAGCACATCTTCGAAATCGAGAAGCCCAGCGCCTTGTCGGCTTCGTCAAAAATGGCCTTCGCTGCCGGATATTTTCCCGCCAGCTCTTTGCCCATACCCGGGTATTGCGAAGCTTGACCCGGAAACACGAATGCGACTTTGCCCATCGTTAATCCTCTTCTTGCGCCATCACGCAATAACCGCGGCGGCCGAGAGCTCCTGTTCGATTTTCTCGTTCATGCGCGCGCGGGCGAGTCCCGCCGCGACGCGGATAGCGTTTTTCACGGCGTTGGCGTTCGAACGCCCGTGCGCAATCACGCAAACGCCGCGCACGCCCAGCAGGGGCGCGCCGCCGTACTCCGTGTAATCAATCGTCTTTCTGAGCGCCTTGAAGGCGCCTTTCGAAAGCATCCCGCCCACCTGCGAAACCAGCGAACTGTTCATGGACTTCCGCAGCAAGCCGAAAATCTGAAACGCCAGGCCTTCGCAAATCTTCAGCGCGATGTTGCCCACGAATCCATCGCTTACGATGACATCGACGATTCCTGAAAAAAGATCCCCGCCTTCGACGTTGCCAACAAAGTGCACGGGACTCTTCTTCAGCCGGGTGTAAACCTCGCGTGTCAATTCGTTGCCCTTGATCTCTTCTTCACCGACGGAGAGCAATCCGACGCGCGGCCGCTTGCTGCCAAACGTCGCGCGGTAGTAGACCTCTCCCATGACCGCGAACTGAACCAAGTGCTCGGGTTTCGAATCCACGTTTGCGCCGACGTCGAGCAGCACAGAAACGCCGCCCTTGGCGTTCGGAAAAGGCGCGGCCAGCGCCACGCGATCCACCGATTCCAACGTTCCCAGCAAAAACCTTGCCACGGTCATCACGGCGCCGGTGTTTCCCGCGCTGACCATCCCGTCGGCCTTCGCCTCGCGCACTAGCCGGGCCGCTACGTGGACCGAACTGTCCTTCTTCCGCCGGAAGGCCTGCGCGGGATGATCGTTCATAGTGATCACTTCGCTAGCGGGCACGATCTCGATCGGCAGACTTGGCGCTGCATGCCTCGCCAGCTCCGGGCGGACCACGTTCGGCTGTCCCACGAGCAAAACCCGCACGCCAAGCTCCCGTACGGCCAGCACACTGCCTTCGACCTCGGGGCGTGGCGCGTGGTCTCCGCCCATGGCGTCAACGGCGATGGTGATCATGGGATTTTTGTCCGCAGGCTAAGCGAGAGAAACTTGAAATCCTTACGACGCCGGTGCTTGCGCCGCTTTGCCCTTGTAATGTCCGCAATGCGGACAAACCTGGTGCGGCTGTTTCATTTCGTGGCAATTCGGACACTTAGCGAACGCAGGCTTCGACAAAAAGTCGTTCGCCCGTCTGGTGCTCGTCCGTCTTTTGGAATGCCGTCGTTTTGGGTTAGGCATAGTAATACACCTCGTTGCCGCCTCCGTGGGCGGGTTATACCGGGCTTGTTAGCCCTGGAAAACTATTGTTTCTTGAGCCAGTCCTGCTTGAGGCGCGCGAGAGGGGCCATTCGCGGGTCCGTCGCGTGGGTCTCACAGCGGCACTCTTCGTGGTTCAGGTTCGCACCGCAATTCGGGCATAGTCCCCGGCAATCACTCTGGCAGATCACCTTCAACGGCAGCGCCAGCAGCAACTGCTCCTTCAACACGTCCGCCAGGAAGAGTCCTTCTCCTTTGTAGAATCCAATCTCGGTCTCGTCGTCTTTCAACTGGTCGATGGTCGGCTTCTCGACCTTCGGCACCGGGGCGTAAAACAGGTCGAACGTCCGGGTCACCTCTTCCACCACCGGCTCGAGGCAGCGTGCACACACGAGCTCGATCTTTGTCTCGAGATTCCCCTCGATCCGAATCTGCGATTCCAAAAGCTCGGCCGTCGCCGTCACTTCCAGCGGCTCGATCTGCTTGATCTCCGCGGAATGAAAATCAATGCTGCCCGGAGCATAGGTCTTCCGGATGCGCAGTTTGCGGACGGCTAATTCCTTAACGTCAAGGAACATGTCTTCAGCGCCTCCAGCGCGTACGCTCATGCCTTACCATTATTGAGTCGCCTCCCCGCCAAGTCAAGGAAACGCCCCTCCCTTCTTCCCGTTTTAGCACCCTGTCCGTCACGGCCCGTTCTAGTACCTCCAATTCCGCCGGTCAGACCGCGCTCGTCTCCGGGGTCAAGAGCACACAAATAACGGGTGGCCAACATCGGCCGCCTGTTCCTTTTCCGTCCTTCTCCCGGAGGTTAGTCGCAGCTGAGGACATTCAGTCGCATTTCGAATGTGTTCTTAAGTGGATAGCAATGTTTTTTCGAAACGTCTATGACTAAAGGACCGGAAGAAGTTCTTGCGGACAGTGGGTATTGCTCGGAGGGAAATCTGAAGTACCTGGCGAAGAGAAGGATGGAAGGGTTCGTGGCGACGGAAAAGCAGAAACACGGTGAGCGGAGCGAGCCATGCAAACGGGGACCATTACCGAAAGATGCCAGTCGTCGTGTGGAGCGGATGGGGCGTAAGTTGAAGACAAAGGTGGGAGCGGCCGTTTACGCGAGACGGAAATGTATGGTTGAGCCGGTGTTTGGGCAGATCAAGCAGGCACGCGGATTCCGGCAGTTTCTCTTGCGCGGTCTGGAGAAAGTACGAGGCGAGTGGGCTCTGGTCTGTATGACTCATAATCTTCTGAAGTTTCACAAGATATGTTACGAGTGAAACGAGGAAGAAACTAAAAGAGGGTGGAAAGCGGGAAAAGAATGCTCCCCAGAATGCCAATCCTCGGGGCGGTCCATCATTACGATGACGCCCACTGTACCGGATAGCCCAATATGGATAACTTCGCGCGTAAGATCAGTCCTCAGAATGTCAATTTTCGGACGGACTCCTAGCGTGGCCGTTCGGGATCGACGCTCTGGTCAAGATAGATCCACAGAACACGGGCAAGGAGGGTGATCGTCGGCGCAAGCGGCAAGAACAACACGGCGGCCCAGAGGGTGACTTTCGTAATCCACCACCCAGTCAGAAACCACAGCAGCGCGGCGATTGGCGCCATGATCGAAACTCCCAAGACGTAACTGATGTACATGGCTCCCAGAAAATAGCCCGGTTCCCGTTCAAATTTGAGGTCACAGATGGAACATCGCTCGCACATCTTCGGGAATCCGCGGAAGATGGAATAGCGAAAGATTCTGCCCATACGGCAGCGGGGACAGCGCTGTTGAAAAATGCTTCGCAGCGTTGACGGCTTTGTGGCGGATTCCATCAGCAGCGGGTTCTAAGCTATCAGATAAGGAAGAACAACGGCGGGCGTTAGTTCCTATGGCCGGGAGAATCCGGGCGGCAAATCTTTTCACCCTTGCTTTTCGCGCCGGTCGTTGCGTATCCCAAACGAGATCCTCAACCTAATCTGCTGCTTCCACGCTTCTTCTTCAATTGTTTCGCCGCAGCACCAGGCATCCCGCGATCATGTCGTGCAGCGCCTGCTTTCTTTCCGTAAATCCCGCCATGATGTATCCGATAAATGCAGGCACCATGTTGGTGATGATCTTGGCAAAGTGCCTCCCCGTCGCGCGGCCGAAGCTGACGCGCCGTCCCGCCATGTCCGTCACCACGAGACCCAGTACCTTTTTCCCGAGCGTCGCCTGCCATTCCGAGCTCTCCATTAGCGCGTGGTACAGCCACGTCAAGAGCAGGCTGACTGTCGCGGCAAGGAATAGAAGTCCAAAGAGCATGAAGATGCCAACATCATTCATGTCTTCGTTAGGATGGATCTCGCCGATGAATCCGCCCAGTCCTGTCAGAAAAATAAGCGGAATCAAAATCAAGACGAAGCCTATCCCCATCACCGCGTTGTCGATGAGGAACGCCAAAAACCGCACCCAGAACCCCGCGTACTCCACGCGCGGGACGGCGGCATATCCGGCGTACGCGGGAACGGCCGCCACACCGCCCGCTATCGGCGCCGCAACCGGCGAACTCATCATCGGTGCCCGCGCTACTGCGGCGGCAACCGCGAAGGCTTGTCCGCAATTCGAGCAAAAAGCCGCACCATCCGCCATCACTCTTCCACACTTGGAACAGTACACGGCACTTCCTCGTTTCCTTCTTGCCCTTCGCAACGACCCGCAAGAATCGCAGCCAAATCCTACTTTTAAGTACCGGTAGGGTCAATCTTTCACCGCACAACGCCGGAGCGGCAAAAATTTCATAGCACTAGTACCCAATTTTCCTTCTTCGCTACTGCCTGCTACTCCGCGCATCTCCTTGATTTCGCATGTGTTTATCAGAAAACGATAATCTTTTCCAGTTTTGGCTCATTTCTTGCCCCCCAGAGTGGCCCCGGTCAAAATTGAAAGGGAGGAAATTCTATGCGATTCCGTACTTCACTCTGCCTAGCCACTCTGTTTCTCGTTTGTTTCACCATTGCGGCCTGGTCCACACCGCTCCCCGCCCAGACTGCGGCAGATTCCCTGCAACCCGCACCCGATAACCAATCGCTGTCGGGACCAATCGCATCAGTCGGAGATGCGGAATTCTCCGTACAGGTGACGAAAGACAAAGATGTGAATACCGTCCAATTCCTGGTCGATGGCAAAACGAAAGTCGAGGGCAAACTCGCCGTGGGCGCGCAAGCCACTGTCGAGTATCGCTCAGACGCAGGCAAGAACATCGCCGTTCGTGTCATCGTGACCCCGGCCTCCGGAATGAGCTTGTACTGACGAGATATGCCGCTCATACTCTAGAAGCCGGTTACCGGCAATCGTAATTCTAATGCGGCCGCCCACCCAGCCCCCCGCGGCCGCTTTTCAATTTTAAAAATTGAGGAGTCATAATGCGCACGACTCTGAAAATCATTCTGCCCTTGATTGTCAGTGTCGCATCGGTGTCTCTATTTTTCGCGGCGCACCAAGTGCGGACGGAGAAGCGCAATTTGCGCAATGACCTCTCGCGCCGGGCGGAAATTCTCGGCGAAAATCTTCAGGAAAGCGTCGAGACGTTGCTCGAGCCGCCGCCGGAGAAGGACTTGCAACATTTCATCGAGCGTTTCGGACAACGCGAACACTTGAAAGGCGTCGCTGTATACAACTCTGCTGGAGCTGCGCTGGCGATAACTGCCGGTCTCCCAGCGGCCTTCAAGATGCGGCCCACGGCTGCAACTCGCGCCGCACAAGAGGGCGCCGGCGTAGGTGAATTTCTGAATGCCGAGCAAACTGCTTCCGTCACCGAAGATTCGCATGGGCCGATTCATATTTATGCGTTGCCGCTTCATCGCAATAGCGAAATTGCGGGCACGCTGGCTGTCTTCCACGACACAAGTTACATCGACAGACAGTTTTCCGGCGCGCTTCGCGATTCCCTGCTCACGGCATTCGTGCAAACCGTTCTGATCACGGGGTTCGCGCTGATTCTTGTCCAGTGGACTTTCACCGTGCCGCTGACGCGCACGGCAAAATGGCTTCGCGCACAGCGCACCGGCCAGCCAAACGCGCCGCCGGCGCTTTCGAAGGGCGAAATTCTCGACGAAATCCATCACGAAGTGACGCATCTCGCACGCGACCTGAACACGGCGCGCGCGGCCGCGGAAGAAGAAGCGCAGTTGCGCGATTCGAACGCTTCACTTTGGACTGCCGAACGCCTGCATGTTAGCCTGCGCAACAAACTTCAGGAAAAACCGCTCTTCGTTGTTTCGAATCGTGAGCCTTATATGCACGTCTACGGCGAAAAGGACAAGTCCATCAGCGTAATCATTCCCGCGAGCGGCGTCGTCACCGCGCTAGAACCTGTTCTGCGCGCCTGCAATGGCACCTGGATCGCCAACGGCTCTGGCAGCGCCGACCGCGAAGTCGTCGATGCGCACGATCGGCTCCGCGTTCCACCCGATCGCCCGAGTTACACGCTGCGCCGGGTATGGCTCAGCGACGAGGAAGACAAAGGCTACTACGAAGGTTTTTCGAACGAGGGTCTCTGGCCGCTGTGCCATATCGTGCACACGCGCCCGATCTTCCGGCCCGAAGACTGGCTGCAGTACCAAAAAATCAATCGCCGCTTCGCGGACGCTGTTTTGCAGGAAATGGAGGGCGCGGAATCGCCGATTCTTTTCGCGCAGGATTATCACTTCGCGCTGCTTCCGCGAATGGTCAAGGAAGCACGGCCCGACGCGCGCGTCGCGATTTTTTGGCACATTCCGTGGCCGAATCCGGAAGTCTTTGGCATCTGCCCGTGGCAACGCGAGCTTGTCGATGGTTTGCTGGGCGCCGACCTCATTGGCTTCCAGATCCAATCGCACTGCAACAATTTTCTGGAAACCGTGGACCGCGCGGTCGAGGCGCTCACGGAATGGGATCGTTTCGCAGTCAATCGCCAGGGCCACGTCACCCGGGTGCGCCCGTATCCCATCAGCGTGGCGTTTCCGGAGAATTCGCATGGTGTCGATCAATCGCCCAGCCCCGGCGCAGAGCGCGCCGCTTTGTGCGCTGAAATGAGTATTGAGGCTTCCCTTCTGGGCGTTGGCGTCGACCGCGTGGACTACACAAAGGGGATTCTCGAGCGTTTCCGCGGCCTCGAGCGCTTTTTCGAATTGAACCCCGCCTACCAGCAGCGCTTCACTTTCGTGCAAATCGGGGCTCCCAGCCGCACGGACATCGAGCGCTACAAGAATTTCCTGGCCGAAGTCAGTGGAGAAGTTGAACGCGTCAACTCACGCTTTCAAACGTCGCGATGGAAACCGCTCGTGCTTCTCAGGAAACATCATTCGCACGAAGAGATCGCGCGCTTTTTCCGCGCCGCTTCTTTTTGCATGGTCACGTCTCTGCATGACGGAATGAATCTCGTCTCCAAGGAATTCGTTGCTTCGCGCGAGGATGAACGCGGCACCCTGATCCTCAGCACCTTTACGGGTGCGGCGCGCGAGCTTTCCGATGCGCTACTGGTCAATCCCTACGACGTCTCGCAACTCGCGGATAGCATCCATCGCGCGCTGGAAATGTCCGAAGAGGAACAGTCCACGCGCATGCAGCGCATGCGTCACAACGTGCGCGAGCACAACATCTACCGCTGGGCCGCTCATCTTCTCTCGGATCTCACTGAAATTCGCATCGATATTCCAGAACGTGAGGAGACACCTCAATTGTCATGAGCACCCCGGGTCATTCCGCCGGTATGAGGAGCCTACGATGACGCTGTTTTTGCGGAATGGGAGGAAGCCCTCGCATGAACGCAGTTGAAACCGCGTTCGACTTCGTCACCGTTTCCTATCTCACGCGAATCGGCAACCAATCGGCCGGCACACTCACCGAGTTGCTGACCGGGCTCGAGCATTGCAGCGACGCGTCCATCTTCCATCACACCTTTCAAACCCTCGGCACCCATCACTTCCTTACCGAGGGTTTTTCCAACGATTTCGCGCAATGGGTGCTCGTGGACACCAACCGCAACGATCTCGCAGAGCAGCTCGCCGCGCTCGATATTCGCGACTACGTTTCCATCGCCGCCCTGCGACGCGATCTCTGCCGCCTCGTGGGCGAGTTTTGCGCGGCGTTTCCCCATTATGCGGGACAGTCCGCGCTGGAGCGCTTCTACTTTTGCGAAAGCGTCGAAGTGACCGCGCCCCTGGGCCGAAGCGCTCGCACGCTGGACGAGTTTCGCGATGGCATCGCGCATCTCAGCCACGCCGGTTTCTACTTTCATTTCATCTCTTCTCGCCTGCGGCTGCAGCTCCAGACGAACGATTTTTCCTACTGGCTGGCCGGCGGTCTGGGGCTTGCATCGCTCGCCGAAAACATCAATCACATTGACATCTACACGAACACGCTGGACAGCACGCGCGCCAAACTGCTTCGCCTGATCGACCGCGAAAGGAGAAAGGCATGAGCGAGGCGCTGACCCTCACGCGCATCCCACTGGACGACTACGCCGGGCTCCGTGGCGCGGGCGAAATCGAAGAGCTGCGCGCACTTGCGAAACCGTTGCGCGGCCGGAGCATCGAGATGATCAATTCCACCGCCATTGGCGGCGGCGTAGCGGAAATCCTCAATCGCCTGGTACCTCTCGCGGAAGAGCTGGATCTCCATTTCAAATGGGACGTGATGACCGGCGGCGAAGATTTCTTTGACGTCACGAAATCTTTCCACAACGCCCTGCACGGCGCACCCTATCATGCAAGTCCGAGGGATTTCGAAATTTTTCTCGCGTATACCCAACGCAATCGCGCGGCTCTTCCTCTCGATTCCGAATTCGTGGTGATTCACGACCCCCAACCGGCGGCTCTGATCGACGCGCGCAAACCGGGCTCAAACCACTGGGTATGGCGTTGCCACATCGATCTCTCGCACCCCAACCGGGCAGTCTGGGATTTCCTGGAAAAATTTGTCTCCCGGTACGACGGCGCCATGTTTTCTTCCCCCGAATTCTCACGCCAGCTCCCCATCCCGCAGTATCTTTTCTATCCGGCCATCGATCCACTTTCGGAAAAAAATCAGGATCTCGAACCGGAGTTCATCGCTCAAGTCCTTGCTCGTTTTCGCATCGATCCCATGCGCCCCATCCTCACGCAAATTTCCCGTTTCGACCGCCTGAAGGACCCGGTTGGCGTGATTCGCGCGTACCGTATCGTGAAGCGGTATTTCGATTGCCAATTGGTTCTCGCGGGCGGCAGCGCCTCCGACGATCCCGAGGGCGCTGTCGTGCTGAAGGAAGTGCTGCGTGAAGCGGATAACGATCCGGACATTCGAGTGATCGAGCTGCCAGCCTGGGCGCCGCTCGAAGTCAACGCACTGCAGCGCGCCTCGACCATCGTGATTCAGAAAAGCCTGCGCGAAGGCTTCGGCCTCACTGTTTCCGAAGCGCTGTGGAAGAAAAAACCGGTGGTGGCCTCCGCGGTTGGCGGCATCCCGATCCAAATCATTCATAAGCATACCGGCTTGCTGGCGCATTCCGTGGAAGGCACGGCGTATCAAATCCGTTTTTTGCTTTCCCACCCGGAAATCGCGGCAAAACTCGGCGAACACGGGCATCAGCACGTGAAGGAGAACTTTCTCATCACGCAGAAGCTGAAGCGCTACCTGACGCTCTTTCTGGCGCTGGCCCGGGGATCTTGAGAGTCCGCTAATGCCGAGGCTCATGCTCAGGTGAGGAATCATGGGCATACAAGCTGGCAACTCTGAGCCTCGAAGGCTCATCCAAATCTAGCAGGTAGAAGCCTATCCCCAGCCCGAGGCCAGCCCCTGCTTTCTGCAATTCCGATTTGTCTGTCCAAGGAGAACACGAATGAAGCGCGTCGCACTTTTGCTATTTCTCGCAGGTTGGCTGGTGCCGCTGGCGTCGGCTCAGGATCATTTTCAGCTTGGGGCCTACGCTGACTATTTCCGTATATCGCAAACGAAGACCAACCTGGCGGGGCTAGGAGTACGCGCGGGCTACAAGGCATTTTCGCGCATCATGCTTGAAGGCGAGATGAGCTATGACTTTGAACAGGCTTTTACCGAAAATTTTAGTACTACTCCGACTGCGACCTTCGTGCGGAGCAATCTACGCGTTCTGCATGGACTCTTTGGCCCCAAGATCGTGGCCGGCCACGGTGCGATTCGTCCTTTCTTCGCGCTCAAAGGCGGTTTTGTCAATTTCCGGCTGGATCCCCGGGCTGTCAACGGCGCAAACGTGATCAGCTCCATTGAAAACCTGCGTGCGAACAATGTGAGTGGAATGCTTTATCCGGGCGCCGGTTTGGAAGGACATATCGGCCCGGTCGGTCTGCGCCTTGAAGCCGGCGATGAGATCTACTTCGCCGGAAGCACTCATCACAATCTGCGCGCGGCCTTCGGACCGTTTATTCGATTCTAGGATCGAACCACCTAACCGAAGCTGAATAGAGATCCCTCAATCGCGAGGGAATGCCCGCTGTTTCGTTCTTGAAACAGCGGGGCGTTCCATTTTGAATAATCACACATCACTCTGCATTGCTGTCTGCGGCCCGTGCAATCTCTTCAGAGTATCCAGGACTTTCTTCAAGATTGACAGATGATTTCTCCAGTCATCAATGAGGCGTCGCAGATTTTCCGTGGCTAGAATCTCCAAAATGTTCGTGATGCTGGCGAAGTAGGAACTGATCGGTCATGCCGGCAATGTAATCGCAGACGATGACGTGGCGCGCTTCCATCTGGGCGAGTTCTTCATAAGAAGCCGGCATCGAGTGGTGCGTTCCCAGATAGAAGGCGAAAAGCTCTTCGAGACACTTCACGGAGCGGTCGCGGTCGTCCGCAATAGCCGAATGGTTGTAGATGTGTGAGAAAAGGAAGCGCTTAAGTTCACGATTTCGCGCGGCCGCAGCATCGCTGAAACCAGCGAGGCGTTTTGGGGCCCGGCGAATGCCGTCCGCGGATGAGGCACTAGAGGCGACAACGCGCTGCCCGGTAGTTTCGATGAGATCGGTGGCCAGTGCATCCAGAACGCGTTTGAGGGCCTCATTGAAAATGAGTTTTGTGCGCGCACCGCGATGCGTGGAATCGACCTGCGCGTAAACTTCGTCAAAAAATGAAACTTCCTTGCGCAAAACGGCAAGATCGAGGAGCTCGGCTTCGAGGGCATCGTCAATATCCGCGGTGTTGTAAGCAATTTCGTCGACCCAGTCGATGAGCTGCGCTTCGAGGGGCGGGCGCAAGTCGAGAAGGTATTCGGCAAGCTGCGGAAATTGCGCGGCGGAATAATCGCGCGAATGCTTGATGATGCCTTCGCGAACTTCAAACGTAAGATTCAATCCGGGAAAATCAAGATAGCGCTGCTCGAATTGTTCGACGATGCGGAGTGCGTGCAGATTGTGATTGAAACTCTCGCCTTGCGCGCGCATCAGTTCGTCAAGCTTGCGTTCGCCGGCATGGCCGAACGGGGGATGGCCGATGTCGTGAACGAGAGCGAGCGCTTCGGCAAGCTCGGTGTTCAATCCCAGCGCGGAGGCGACTGTGCGGGCAATCTGTGCGACCTCCAGCGTGTGCGTCAGGCGATTGCGGAAATGGTCCGAATAGCGCGTGGTAAAAACTTGCGTCTTGGCTTCCAGGCGGCGAAAAGCGCGGGAATGAATGATGCGGTCGCGGTCACGCGCGTAGGCACTGCGGTAAGGATGGGGCGGCTCGGGATAGCGCCGGCCGCGGGACTCTTCCGCGCGCATCGCCCAGGGAGCAGGAGTGGGAACTGGTTCGATGGGCCGCTCCGTAATGTTCCAGCTGATCCGCGGGAATGCCCGGGTGCCGAGCCGATCAGGATTTCGGCGAAAGCGCATCCAGGCCGCGATCGGCTTGATCCGCGATGGTGGTGTCCGGGAATTCCTTCTTAATCTGCTGGTAAATACTGGCGGCTTCTTTTGGATTGGAACTGCGAAGGATTCCGGCAAGTTCCAGCAGCACAAGCGGGCGCGGAACGAGGACACTGGACTTGTCTGCCAGCGCACGAAAGATTTTGACTGCATCATCGGGTTTGCCGGTGCGCGAGTAAATGACCGCCATCTGATACTGCGCCATGGAGGCGAGCTCTTTGTCGCTGCCGCCGCTGATCTTCTTCAACTCTTCGAGTGCCTGATTGTGGCGCTCGAGGTCCTCGAGACAAAGCGCGGAGTAATAGCGCGCGAGTTTTCCGGGATTCGTGCGCGGATATTTGTCGGCAACCTTGGTGAACTTCTGCAAAGCATCCTGGAGGCGCGCGGGTTCATCGGGATAGACGGGCTCATTGGGGTCGGCGGGGTCAGGAGCTGAACCGATGCGGCCCTGGTAAGCCTTCATGGCGCTATCGAAGGCGGCGGAGCCTTCCACAGTCTGGCGATCGACGTAAAACCGCCAGCCGCCGTAGCCCAGCGCCGCCACCAGAGCAACAAAGACGACGATGAGCGTGAACTGTCCGTGAGAGATAACGGCTTCAGCGCCGTGCTCGATGGTTTCCTTGATTTTGTCCTGCTTCAGTTCTTTGCGCGAAATGTGATCGGACACAAACGCTCTCCTGATTGGTCTGGAATTTGTAATCGTAACACAATATTCCGGTCGCTGGCGGGTCTGGAAGGCAGGCTGTGGGCACGGGGGCGCGGATTTACCTTTGCGCCCGAAAAATGTCCGGCGTCCTCCAGAGCGATTCGAATGGTGCTAATTTTAGAGGATGCAGACGGCGTGCATTCACTGTGGCGCGGAGCACTTGCTGAAGGATGGGCAGTTCGGCGGCCATTCGAAAGTGCAGTTCAAATGCTCGAATTGTGGTAAGACCACCATCGTGGAGATCAAGCGCCGTGTCGATTCCACCGTGGTTATGTCTCCGCTTCCCTCGTTTGCAAGGGCAAACGCCACGAGTTCGAATCTGAATTTGCCGCCGGCCGATCCTGGATTGCGGCTTCCCGAAAAAGCGAAGGTTGTTCTCAGCATTCTATCGGGACCTTCGAAAGGCGAGAGCCACACGCTCGCAAAGCCGCGTGTCGTGCTGGGCCGCAAAGGCGCGGACATCCCGCTGAATGACCCTGAAATTTCGCGGCAACACTGCCTGCTGGAAGTGAAAGAAACGTACATCAATCTCAAGGACATGGATTCAACCAACGGCACTTTCTTCGACGAAGAACGCGTGCGCGCGGCCATGTTGCAGGACGGTACCGAGTTTCGAATCGGCGGAAGCATGATTCGCGTGAATTTCCAGCCGAAGTAGCCGGGCTTCGCTCCTCCGTAAGATGGTTCCATCCGTGGTTCGATTCCCAAGATTGTCTTTGTGAGATACTAACGCCGATTCCAAAATTGCCCGGAGTCCGATGAACCATCTCTCCGCCTGCCTGATTACGTTCAATGAGGAACACAACTTGCCGCGCGCTTTGACTTCGCTTGCGGGAATCGCCGACGAAATTGTGGTGGTGGACTCCGGGAGCACGGACCGCACGGCTGAAATTGCAAGTACGCACGGCGTATCCTTCTTTGAAAGAACCTTCACCAATCATGCCGACCAGAAAAACTTTGCGGCCTCCTGCGCGAGGAATGACTGGATTTTTCTGCTGGATGCCGATGAAGAGTTGAGCGGTGAACTGCGCAAATCTCTAATGGAGTGGAAGCACCGCGAGCCGGAATTTCCGGTTTACGAAATGGCGCGCCTCACCTGGTACCTCGGCGCGTGGATCCGTCACTCGCGATGGTATCCGGATTTTCAGCGCAGGATCTACCTGAGAAACAAAGCCAGCTTTTCCGGAATGATCCATTCGGCCCTGCGTTTCGAAGGAAAGGCGGGCCGTCTGAGTGGAAACTTGTTGCACTACACGATCCGCACGTTTGCGGAGCACCAAGCGAAAGTCGAGGGCTACACAACGGTCATGGCACAGGAGTTGTTCTCCCAGGGTACGCGGAACTGGAGAGCGGCCATGTGGCTGGCGGCGCCCTGGAGCTGGTTTCAGAATTACTTGCTGCATCTTGGCTTTCTCGACGGCTATCGCGGATGGCTCATCTCGCGGATGGCCGCGCGCGGGACATGGCTGAAATTCAAGAAGCTCGGAAAGCTCGTCGAGGCCGAGCGTCGCGCTGGCGGAGCGCGGACGCCATGAGCGTGCTTTACGTGGATCTGGAGCGGGAATGGCGCGGCGGGCAAAGCCAGGCATTGCTGACGCTCCGTGGATTGCGCGAGCGCGGATATGCGGCCGAGCTGCTGGCGGCGCGGGATTCGCCGCTTGCGAATCGTGTATTGGAAGCTGGGATCACGGTTTATCAAGTTGCGCATTTTGGCTTGCGTGCCTGGGCTGCTCGTGCAATGCGCAGTTTGATCGCCCGGAGGCGATTCGATCTTGTTCATCTTAATGAGCCGCACGCGTTGACAGCGGCATGGCTGGCGGGGGCACACCGGCGGGTTCCCCTGCTGCTCTCCCGCCGAATTGGATTCCCGCTTCAGAGAAACGCAGTCTCGCAGGCACGCTACCGGGCCGTGGAACGGTTCGTAGCCAACAGCAAAGATGTGGCTCAAAGCCTGATCGATTCAGGTATTGCGGCAGAGCGAATCTCGATCGTGAACGAAGGCGTGGAAATCTTTCCATTGCGAACACCGGAACAACGAAGCAGCGCGCGGAAGCACTGGGGCGTGCGAGAAAACGAATTCTTGTTTGGGTGCGTCAGCGTATTTGTCCCGGAAAAAGGACAACGGCACTTGATCGAAGCACTTCCCCAGGTGAGAGCGTTGCATCCGGAAGTGCGGCTGCTGCTTGCGGGCAGCGGTGCCTGCCGCGCGGAACTGGAGGCGCTTACAAAACGTCTCGGGCAGACAGAAGCAGTGTTTTTCCCCGGATTCGTAAAGGATGTCGCGCAAGTGTACGCGGCCCTCGATGCTTTCGCATTTCCCTCGGAGTTCGAAGGTCTGGGAACCGCATTGCAGGCAGCGATGGCCGCAGGCCTGCCATCCATTTCGACGACGCGCGGGGCGCTCGGTGAGGTAGTGGAGGGCGAACGAACTGCTCTTGCCGTGGAGCCGAATGGCAAGGAATTCGCCGTCGCCATGCTGCGGCTCATCAATGATGAAGGGCTCCGAACAATACTCAGCAAAGCAGGCCGCCGCGAGGTGGAGCAACGGTTCTCCGCAGGACGCATGGTAGAAAACACGATTCAGGTTTACAAGGACGTGCTCAAGAAAAGGCAAGTGACATGAAACCACCGGAGCTCACAGTGATTCAGCAAGCGGTTCTCAAGCGCGTGCCCACCCTCGGGTTGCCGCTCGGTGCGCGCGTGCTGGATGCGCCGTGCGGCGGGCCGGGGGCGCTGACGCTGGCGCTGCTCGAGAGGGGATTCCATGCGATCGGAGCCGACGTCGATCCCAAAGCGGAATCAGGTCTTGGAAACGCGTTTGCGAAAGTAGACTTAAACGCGGTGCTTCCCTGGCCGGACCAAATTTTTGACGCGATTTTTTCAACGGAGGGAATCGAGCATCTGGAGAATCATTTTTCGTTCCTGCGCGAGATGTGCCGCATCCTGAAACCCGGCGGCATCCTGATTCTTACCACGCCCAATATCACCGCACTGAGATCACGTGTGCGCTTTTTCGGAAGCGGCTTTTTCGGCCGCGACTCCCGGCCGCTGAACGAATCCTCACGACATCCGCTTCATCATATTGGCCTCGCAACTTTCCCCGAGCTGCGTTACGAGCTTCACATGTCCGGCTTCCGGTTAGTGAAAGTGCGCCACACGCACATCAAACCGATAAGCTATTTATACGCGATCTACGCGCCCTCGATGTGGCTCTACACAAAACTAGCGTTTCGAAAGGAAAAGGACATGGCCCAAAGATCCCGGAACAAGGAAATTCTGGCGACCCTGCTCTCGGCATCCGTGCTCTTCGGGGAGTGTCTGATGCTGGTCGCGAGAAAGGTGTAGCCACAAAATTGCGAAGGATGAGGCCCCCAAAAAGGACGAAGCGCCTGGCAGTTCGTTCTCAAACCGCCAAGCGCTTCAGGCCTTCTTGTAACTATTGCACCAGTTTTCTGTCTTCTCTTGTTCCAGGCGTTTCCCTCCTATCCGCTCGCCGTTTTACGTCAAGCTATCTTGGGGATTGAACAACCCATCGCCCTTTTGGCTCGAGGAACTCCACGCCAATGACAAAGCCGTCGCCTTGCAGTGGTTGGCAGTAAGCAACCCGGGCCGAGGAGCGAAACTCTCCAGTGCGCGAGGCGAACACCAGGGATTCGCCTTGTTCCCAGCGGCGCACACTCACCACACGCGCGCCACGCGCACTCACATTCTCTGTAAAAGTCGATTCCGAGCCAGGCGCATGACGGTGGCCGTCAATCAGAACGGGGATTTCCATCGAGATGCGTCTTTCGGCTCTGTGAAAAGAAAATTTCTTCCCTTGAGGCATGGTTTTGCTCATCCTCAGAGGCACGCGGCAATGCGCGTGAAATTTTGAACGCTACTTCTGCCGCGGTGCTTCATGGCGTAGAGCGCGCGGTCGGCAGCGCCAAGAAGTCTCTCGGGCGTGTCGCCATCCTCCGGAAAAGCAGCGACCCCTGCGCTGACAGAAAGCGCAGGGCGCTCTGGTTCAGCGGAGAGACGCTCGCGGATTCGAGAGACGACGCGCGACGCGATGTCCTTGCTGGCTTCCGGCAGTACCACCGCGAATTCATCGCCACCGTACCGCGCGGCCGTGTCGATCGCGCGGGAATGGTTGCACAGAATCTTGCCGATACGGACAAGCGAGCGGCTGCCCGTCAGATGTCCGTACTGATCGTTGATGATCTTGAGGCCGTCCATGTCGAAAAGCACCACGCTAAATGGGCGCTGCGTGCGGCGGGAACGGTCAAGCTCCGCTTCGAGAACGCTGATGAGGCGCCGGTAATTCGACAACCCCGTGAGCGGGTCGGTAACGGCCATCGAGCGCACCTGCTCGAATAGGCGTGCCTGATCCAGCAACGCGCCGGAAAGCATGACCACATAGCTGCACGTCTTGCTCAACTCCGCCAGAAAGAACGGGCCATCGAAAAGCTGCCGTGAAAATACCGCCGATGCATGGCAGACAACATTGAGCGAAGCGACGATAAAGAGAGAGTGATCGAAGAGGCTGGCGGCGTCCTTCTTGTCTCTGTCGTTCTTGAGCCGCTGGCGAAAACAGACCGCGGCGATCAGGAATAGCGCAGTGGGAAGCAGATCCCAGGGACGAGACAGCAAGTTCGCGGCATGCGCGACGGGCGCGGCGGGTGCGGCCAGAAATGCGGCGCTCGTCATATAGGCAGCCAGGGCAACGACCAGCAACCCTGCGGCAGTTTCCTTGCTGGGCTGCCGCGCGGTTGGCATGTAGCGCTCGACGCCGATGGCGGCGAGCAATAGTACGGCAAGCAGCGTGCGGCTCACCATCCAACCGATGGGAATGCCGGAGAGCGCCAGGGCCCCGGAGATCAGCGAGCTGTTCAGGCCAAAGGAGCCGACAGTCTCGATGATTCCAGAGAGCACAAATCCGAAGGCGAGGATCAACGCCGTGCGATCATGGGTGCCACGGAACCGGACGAGGGCGTTGGCGGCGTAGCAGAAGCTAAGAAGAGTGCCGCCAACTTCTAAATAGAGATAGCATTGTGGCGAGCCTGCGACGCTGATTTGCCGCAGGTAGAAGATTACGGCAAGAAAGAGGACGAAGGACATCGCACCGGACGCGACCAACGCTCGCGTATGAGCATTCTGAGCGGTGACCGGACTGCGGTCGCTGCGGAGAAAACCGATGATTTTGCCCCAATCACCCACAAAAGCCCCCAAATGCCGACAAAAAGCTGCCAACTACCAAGGGATGCAAGTTTGTGCCCTTTTCTGAGTGGAAATTCACCCCCGTAAATAAATGAAACTAAATAACTTATTGACCTGTACCAGATAGGTGGGTACTCTTCGCGTGGCCGCGAGACGCCCAGACTACATACAATTTCTTGCATTAGCGGCAGTATCGTTTTTGTTTCGTTAGAGTTACCGGGCGAAGGGTCAGTATCAAGAAGGAATTCGAGACTGTCTCAGCCTGAGACAATCTCATCATTTGAAACAGTCGGCAGCATAGTTTCACAACCGCTAGAGTTTCGGCTTGGGGGCAGCCAGCTCCCGGGCAGCAACGGTATCGGCGAATCCACAGGTCTTATGCGAGCCATCGCAGAACGGCTTGTTTGCGGAGTGCCCGCAACGGCAGAGCCCAATGGTGGTCCGACCAGCCAAGCCAAAGGGTTTTCCCTCGGGATCAAGAATTTCGAAATCGCCTTCCACGCGGATGGATCCATTGTGATTGACAGTGATTTTCGTGGCCACCATTTTTTCTCCTGGACAACAGGAAGTATGCCCATACTGCCGTGCAGCGACAAGCGCAAATGAGAAGCGCCCCGGCCAGGCCGGAGCGCTTCTCATCACGCAATTCAAATTCCCGCAGAAGAATCAGTATTTTGGAACGGACGGATCAACCTCGTCGGACCACGCAAGGATGCCGCCCTTCAGGTTGAGGACTTTGCGGAAACCCGCCTTACGCAAGAAGTCCACTGCTTCGGCGGAACGCTTCCCGCTGCGGCAATGCGCCACGATTTCCCGCGATGAATCCAGTTCGTGGACGCGCCGCGTCAGCTCCCCCAGCGGGAGCAGATGTCCCTTGAGATTGCAGATCTGGTATTCGTGGGGCTCGCGCACATCGAGAATGAATAAATCATCTCCACGATCGAGCCTGGCTTTGAGCTCGCGCGAAGTGATCTCCGGCACTTCGACGGACGGGCCGGGAGCTTCTTCGCCGCGCACGCCGCAAAATTCGTAATAGTCGATCAGCTTGGTGATCGTAGGATGTGTTCCGCACATCGGGCAGTTCGGATTCTTGCGCAGCTTGAGCTCGCGGAATTTCATCCCGAGAGCGTCAAAGAGCAACAATCGTCCCACGAGACTATCGCCGCGGCCGAGGATCAGCTTGATCGTTTCCATCGCCTGGATGGAGCCGACGATTCCGGGCAGAACGCCGAGGACGCCGCCTTCGGCGCAAGAAGGTACAAGCCCCGGCGGAGGCGGTTCCGGATAAAGGCAGCGGTAGCACGGGCCATCGGGCATGCCGAAAACGGTAGCTTGGCCTTCGAACCGGAAAATCGAACCGTAAACGTTTGGCTTCCCCAGCAAAATACATGCGTCATTAACAAGATACCGCGTGGGGAAATTGTCAGTCCCGTCGACGATGACATCAAAATCCTTGAAGAGTTCGAGCGCGTTGGCGCTGGTCAGCTGGGTTTCGAACGACTGGATCTGAATGTCCGGATTGAGGTTCGCAAGGCGCGCGCGCGCGGCTTCACTCTTCGGCTTGCCGACGTCGCTGGTGCCGAAAGTGACCTGACGCTGGAGATTCGTGAAGTCGACGACATCAAAGTCTACCAGCCCGAGTTTGCCCACGCCCGCGGCCGCAAGATACAAACCTAGCGGTGCGCCGAGTCCGCCTGTGCCGATGAGCAGTACCTTGGCGTTCTTCAGCTTGAGCTGCCCCTCCATGCCGACTTCTGGCATGATCAAATGGCGGCTGTAGCGAAGGATTTCTTCGTTCGAAAGGCTCGCTGCCGGTTTTGCGCCGGTCTGCGGCTGTGTGGTCGTGGCCATTGCGTTTCTCTACTCCTTCAAATTCCAATTCGCCTCGGAGGAACAATAAGCGACCAGAGATTCCTCGCGAAGTTTAACGCTGCCCGGCCGGGGACCGCGACGGCGCCGCTAAATGTAACCCCCCCCGCGATGGACGGAATAATACTGATCGTATCTCCATCCTTCGTAGGTGTGTTCTCTTTCGCGAGATAACGAATGTCCTCATCGTTCACATACACGTTGACGAAGCTGCGCAGCTTGCCGTCTTCGGTGAATAGATGTTTGCGCAGTTCGGCGAATTCCGTGGTCAGATGGCCGAGCGCTTCCCCGACAGTCCCTGCACTGAACTCGGCCGAGTCACGCTTCCCCGCGTAGGGGCGAAGCGGCGAGGGGATCATTACTTTCACGGGCATTTCATTTCTCCGTTGTGCTGAAACCAGTGGCCGACACCGCGGCGCGGTGGCGAATCTCAATTCCTTCCGGTGAAAACTCCGCGCGGTCGTCGTTCAAACGCCACGAGGTCATGTCCTGGGGCGCGCCGTTCTGCACGCTGACGATGATATAGCTGTACCACGGCCAGGCGTGATCGCGGTCATATTCGCTCGGCCGCGCCGGATGGTCGGGATGCGAATGATACCAGCCGACTACTTCGAGTCCTTGCTGGCGTGCCGCTTTTTCCGCCGTGAGAACGTCTTCGGCGGTCACCGAAAAGCGGTTGCGCGGCGAATCGTCTCGCCGATTGACGAGAGGAAATAGCTGCAGGATCTCCCGCGCGAGAGTAAGAGCACCCTTTCCATGATCGCTCTCAAGAACAGCGCTCGAATCGCGTCCAAGCAGTGCGCCGCAGCATTCATGCGGATAAGTCTCCGCGCCATGCGCGCGGATTTTCTCCGCGAGCGATCCGCTGATCCAGAGTGCTGCTGCGTCCGCCATAACTATTCCTCGTCCCAAAAGCGTTCGTTCAGGTACTTCGCGGCGGAATCCGCAAAAACAGTAGCGAAAACGGCATTCGCATTCTTCGGAATTCCCGCCGCAACTTGGAAGCAACCCAGCAGCGCCGCCGCCGCGCTGGGGCTGACGAGCAAGCCTTCTTCGCGCGCCAGGCGCTTCACCAGCCGGTAAGCCTCTTCCGTGGAGACCGCCAAATTTTCGTCGGCGAGCGTGTCATCGTATATCGCCGGACGCATGGCCGTCGGCATGTGCTTCCACCCTTCCAGACCATGGAAGGATGCGTCGGGCTGCAGGCTCACGCAGCGGATTCCGGGATTGAATTCTTTGAGCCGCCGCGTCGTTCCGACGAAAGTGCCGCTCGTACCGAGTCCCGCGATAAAATGCGTGATGCGGCCGGAAGTTTGCTCCCAAATCTCGTTGGCCGTGGTGCGATAGTGCGCCTGCCAGTTCGCGGGATTGCTGTACTGGTCCGGGTAAAAATATTTCTCAGGATTTCCCGCGACGATTTCGTGCACTTTGCGAATCGCGCCGTCGGTACCTTCATCGCCGGAAGTGATCACCAGCTCCGCACCGAGCGCTGAGAGGATGCGCTTCCGCTCGTGCGAAGCGCTGTCCGGAAGGCAAAGCTGCACGGGAAAACCGAGCGCCGCGCCGACCATCGCATAGGCAATTCCGGTGTTTCCACTGGTCGCGTCAATAATGGTTTTGCCGGGTCGTAACGCCCCGCTGGCGAGACCAGCTTGAATCATGCTCAGCGCCGGCCGGTCCTTCACTGATCCGCCCGGATTGAACCACTCGGCCTTGGCACAGAATTCAATGTTCGGGAATTTCTGGCCGACGCGTTCCAGCCGCAACAAGGGCGTATTCCCAATGCGGTCCAGCAAGGATTCACCCGCCCGGCCCGGCTGAGCCCCCTCCTGAACCTTTGATTCGCGGGGAGATGCAGCAATGTGACCCGTGGTAATCATGCGCCTGGTTTCCAGTCTCTCCTCCCGGCCAAACGGGCGCGGGATATCCGACCATTTTACTTCGAATTAGATGCGCCAGCCTAGCCCTGAGATATAGCACGATACAAAGCCTCCCGCGATTGCGCGAGCGACGGCCACAATTCGGTCTTGTCTGAATCGAGTCCTACCTCCCACCCTGGTTATGTGCGGATAGTGGGTCAGTTTCTGGCAACCCATATTGCCCAATAGGCGGGCTGGCCCCATGCGCGCGAAACGCGCTTCTTGCGTGTTAAGGTTCCAGGAGTCGCTGGCGGATATTTAGGAGATCAGAATCGGAGAGCTTCAACGCGTCTTGCAAGTAATTGCCGAAGGAGCCATAGGTCTTGCCAATTTTGTCGAGAGTGGCTTCCAAAGTCTCCGGTTTTGCGGTCATGATCGTTTTCACAGTGGAGATGTCCGGCGCCTCTGCGAGACCAAAGGCCCTCCGAACTTCAAGTGGGATGCACCTATCCGCTGCACCTGTCTGCGGTCGTCTTTCTTATCATTTAGGCGAAAGAGATTAAAGGACCTAGTACAAGGCATGACGGGACGTTGAGTTCGACCTGAATGCCCTTTCAGATGAATTCCTCAGGTAATCCACTCTCCATCGGGCAGGCTCGCCGCCGAGATGACTTTACAGAATCCCGCCCATTCATTACTCTGAATCAGCCATGTGGAATGTCAAAGAGCGTTTCTCGCCAAAAGCAATCGAAAGTCTCGCGGCGCTGGGGTTTGCCGTGGGCAGCACGCGCGGCGTAGTGCGCGTCGAAAAATACGGCTGCGGCGCGGAGTTCCGTAAAGGCCCCGACGACCTCTATGAAATGACCGTTATTCCCACCATCATGCTGAAGGGCCGGTTCACGCGGCTGTGGGACGCCGGCTACCAGAAGTTTCTGCTCACCGACGACGGACAGAAATTGCCGGCGCTCGCGACACATCTCCAAAACCTGCGGAAGTTCAACGAAGAACTGCGCACGGCGCTGGGTGTTCCAACCTTTTACAACGAAGCGCTCGGTTCCGTCAGCCAGGTCAGCGTCTACGACCGCGTCAAGGGCCGCAAGGGCGACGTGCCCGACGAAACCGTCGGCGCACGCGAGGCCAGCGGCGGCCACTAGATTCGCGGATTTTCTGTGGCGAAATCTTAGCTGATGATTTCAGCCTGCCCCGGCATCTTGAAGCTGCCGCCGGAACTTCTCCGGATCCACACGATGCTTCGCCGCTTTCCTCTGGCCGATGAAGATCACCGGAACATCCCAACCGTAGCGCTCCTTTAGGACAGGATCGGCATCTATATTGACTTCCCGGAGGGCGGCAGCGAATTCTCGCAGTAGCGGCGCGATGGCAGACTTGGCTTCGTCGCAGAGGTGGCATCCGGGACGCGTGTAGAGAGTAACGTCGCGGGGCCCGGAAGCGGCAAGGCGGGCGTCTTCGGGATGAGCGCTCATCGTTTCGTTGCGAAGCTGCATCTTACCGGGGAGCAGGCGCCGTTGGGAAGAACCGGGCCATAATAACGGGGCAGTCGTCGAGGAGCGGGTAAAAGAGGCGGAGCGAAATGGGAATAGTCGTAGCGCTGATGGATGATTTGTTCTTCCAGATGAAGCTGGCGGAAACCGCCAAGCAGCTCGGCGTGGAAGTGAAAGTGGCGGCGAACGGCGAGGCGTTGATGGGGCTTATGGCGAGCGGGCCAAAACTCGTCATCGTGGACTTAAACGTGCGGAGCCAGCCGATCGCGGCCATCGAAAAGTTGCGGCAGACGCGCAAGGATGTCCGCGTGGTCGGCTTCCTCTCGCACGTGCAAAGAGAGCTTGCCGCCCAAGCGCAGGCGGCGGGATGCGATGAAGTTCTTCCGCGGTCAAGCTTCACGCAGAATCTGGCGGCGATACTGAGCGTGGCGAAGGATTGATGCGATCTTGCGCAAAACGAAAACTCGCGGACGATTTTTGTTCCTAAGCTGCGCCTGTCTGCTCGCAGCCGCGAACGCCCTCTCACAGGAATCCAGCTCCAAGCCCGGCGAAAGCTCCGCGAGCGCGCCGAGCGAAACGACAAATAGTGGCGGACCCACGGCCGCGCTGAAAGCCGTGCTCTCCGCAGCCTGCTCCCAGAATCAAACCGAGTTTCTCAGCTTTCTCACGGTTCGAAACAGGGAAGCGTTTTCCCGCATGACGCCGCTGGCACGCGTCGCGTTGATGAAGCGCTTCGTGCTCCTGAATGAGCCGGGCAGACCTACGGCGTCCGCGAATCCCGCGGGCCGGCCCATTCTTCGCTGCCAAACTCCCGACGTCACCACGGAGATGCAGATCGGCGGCGCCGAACTCCGCGACAATATTGCGTTTCTTCCCATGGAGCTTCGCAGTGCCACTGGTGCAAACGTTCACCAGATCACCATGGGTCTGGTACGCGAAGACGGCGAGTGGAAGCTGCTCTCGCTGGGCTTGCTGCTCCTAGACCTTCCCGCGCTGGAGGTGGAATGGGATGCCGCCGAGATGGAATCGACGGAAAGAGAAGCCATCGAAGCTCTAAAGAAGGTTTCCGCCGCCGTCGAAGCCTACCGCAACAAATATTTGCGCCTGCCCGAATCTCTGGCGAACCTAGGGCCGCCCTTTCACGGTGCGGCGAATGGCGAGGCTGCCGGGTTCCTCGATTCCGACCTCGCGAACGGAATGAAAAACGGCTACGCCATTCGTTACGTGATCGTCGGTGCGAGCACGCTCGGCGCTCCGGCAAAATACGCACTTGCTGCAACTCCGCTGCAGTACGGGCGCACTGGACGACGGTCGTTCTTCCGCGATTCGAATGGCGCCGTGCACGCCGCTGACCGGCGAGGCGCGGTCGGCAGCGAAGCAGACCCCAAAGTGGAGTAGAACCCCCTGCGAAGCATCCAGGCGAACGAATAAGAGAATGTTCCCAAAGATTTGTGCGCTTGGCCGCTGGCAAAGCCTGAAAATCTGCGCTCAGCTCCAGTCATTGTTTGGGCTTTGTTTGTGCTCCGCAAGACTTGGCGCTACTATCGTGCGATTCGCTATGCCCCGCAGACCACCAGCTCTATTCTTTCTGCTTTTCGCACTTTCTGTGCCCGCCTCCATTCGCGCGGCTGCCCAGTTACAAAACAATTTCACCTACGGGCCTCTTCCCGTCTTCGAGCTTCACAGCGGATTCTGGATCAATCTCCATCACACGCTCTACCACGAAGCCCGGCAGCGCACTGCCGCGGCGTCTCCGGACAAAAGCAGCAAGACCTCCGGACCAGCGCTGCACATCGAGCCGGATGCAAAGCCCACTCTCACGCCTGCCGAACAGCATCAGTGGGACGATGCCGTCGCCTACTACGTTTCGAATTACGCTGCCAAGGACCTGCTCTTTTCCACCGAGCTCATCCAGTTGAAAGATCAGCTCGGCGATTTCGAGGATTGCGATGAACTCTCCGGCAGGAAGCGAAAATTCTGCGACGCAGGCTTGCCCGCAAAGCTGACGCAGGTCCTGGAAGCCGCGGCGCCTATCTACCGCGCACATCTCTGGCCAGACCACGATCGCGCCAACCGCCGCTGGATCATGCGCGTTGCCCCGCTCGTGCGCGAACAGGGCGTGGGCTTGTCGGAACGGCTTGCGGACATTTACCAGACGCGCTGGCCGCGCGAAAAAATCCGCGTCGACGTCACAGGTTACGCCAATTGGACCGGCGCCTATACCACGGCCGATCCCCTGCGGGTCACCATCTCCAGCCTGGACTCACGCAATCAGGGCACCGAAGCCCTCGAGGTGCTCTTCCACGAAGGTTCGCACGGTATCGCCGAGCCTGTGCAGGCCGCCATCATCCGCGAGTGCCGCCAGCGCGATAAAGCCATCCCACGCGACCTCTGGCACGCTCTGGTTTTCTACACCACCGGCGAAGTGATCCGCCCGGTGCTTGGCTCTTCTAGTGCGACTGCCGGTGACCAGGACGGCGGCGGCCCAGGCGGTTACACTCCCTACGCCCTGCGCGAAGGCCTCTATCAGCGTGGCTGGAACGACTACTTCAAGCTGTTGCAGAAATTCTGGCAACCCTACCTTGACGGCCGCGCCTCCTTCGACGACGCCATCGCCCGTATGGTCTCTTCGCTTTAGCCTTCGGGATCCCATATGCCTTTCTTCCTTTGCGCCTGCCAATTGTTCGCCGGACATCAATATGCTAGGCTCTCTCTTGCAAGAAATCGTCCGGCCTAGCGCCACGCAAGCCCCTGCGACGCGCACGCTATCTTCCGTTCGTCTCCGATAGACTCTCTCCTCCGCGGGAAAGCCTCTCTGGGAAGGACCAAAGCCCGGGCGAGGCAACCACTTCGAGGTTGCACTTGAAAAGGAAACAGACACGCCCATGCCTGGCCCACAAACAGCCCCGAAGACCGAGAAAGAGCCGGTCGAGATCAAGCTGGCGCATTCCCCGGATTCCGATGATGCCTTCATGTTTTATGCACTTGCCACCCACAAGCTCTCAACGCCCGGTTATAAGTACACGCACATCCTCTCAGACATCCAGTCGCTGAACGAGGCCGCGCTCACCGAGGCCTATGACGTCACCGCCATCAGTTTTGCCGCCTACCCCACTCTCCGCGACAAGTACATCCTGCTCGATTGCGGCGCGAGCTTCGGCGAAGGCTACGGCCCGATCGTCGTTTCCACCAAGTCCCTGAAGCCGCAAGAGCTTGCGGGCAAGCGCATCGCCGTTCCCGGCCTGAAGACCTCGGCCTATCTCGCCCTCAAACTTTACGAGCCGGATTTTGAACCCGTGGTTATGCCCTTCGACAAAATCATCGACGCAGTTCAGAAGGAGGTAGTCGGGGCTGGCCTTCTCATTCACGAAGGGCAGCTTTTCTTCCCGCAGATGGGGCTGCACCGGGTTCTCGATTTGGGCATTTGGTGGCAGGAGCAAACCGGCTTGCCCCTTCCGCTCGGCGGGAATGCGGTGCGCCGCGCACTCGGGCCGGAACTCGGCCGCCAAATCTCCAAGACGATCCGCGACAGCGTCTCCTACGGCCTCGAGCACCGCGAAGAAGCCCTGAACTACGCCATGCAATTCGCCCGCGAAATGGACACCGAACTGGCCGACAAGTTCGTCGGCATGTACGTGAACAAATGGACCTTGGGCTACGGCGACAAGGGCAGGCAAGCCGTAAAAGAGTTGATCAAGCGCGGCACTAAGGCTGGACTTCTGCCCGGCCCGCCGACGGTCGAATTCCTCAGCGAATAATTATCGCCGCGATTCGGATGCAATTAAGCCAGCGCCGGATCATTTCTTTGGAGGAACCTCTTTTCGTGCGTGCAGATGGAGTCAGGTTACATGGAGGAAGAGACCTCCAATGGAACGCGTTGGTAGCCGAGTCGACGAGATTGCCGCGTGAGTCGAGCTTGGATTCGTCGTTGACGCTGAGCGTCGGTGGCGCGCCAGAGGGTGTGGTCGAATTCGACTTGGCGGGTGACGAGGGTGTAGAACAGGGTGGCGATCTTGCGGGCGGTGGCGGTGGTGGCGCCGGCGGGTCCAAGCTTGGCTTTGAGCCGGCGCAGGTATTCTCCGAGGGGCGTGGGGCTGCGATGTAAGGACTGCGCGGCGAGGCGGAAGATTTGACCGGCGCGGTTGTTGGCTTTGCGCATGCCTCGCCACAGGACCCGTCCTCCGCTGATGTCGTTGTCCGGACAAAGGGACAACCAGGAGATAAAGTGACTGGCGGTGGGCCAGCGGGAGAGATCTCGGCCAACCTCACTGAATAGGGGCAGAACGTTGGTTTCTAGCCCTGGGATCTGGGTCACGTCCACGCCGAACAGTTTGTACGCCTCAGTGCGAAGATCGAACTGACTTTCCACATGGCCGGCCTTTTTGCGACGTTTGGCCGCACTGCGATTGCACTTGTTGTCAGGCGGCAAGGGGGTCTGCTGGGGATCGACACGGGGGTCGAACTGTTGCAGCAGCCGTTCGATATTGGTTTCACAAATCACAATCTGCTCTTGATAGAAACGGTGAAATTGACGGAATTGTCCCAGGGTAAATAGATGCTCCTCGCGCCAGTTGCCGCACAAGGATTTCTCGATCACCTCCAAGCTGGCTTTCACGCGCGGATCCCGGAGCTTGGACAGCTCTTTGGGGTCCCGCTCTCCGGCGACAATGGCATCCACAATCGCCAAGCCGGTAGTGCCGGTAATGTCGTTGAGGACATGCTGGAGTTGCAGGTTCATCAGCGTCATGGCCTTTTGCATATGCTGCACATGCTGGGCTGCCATTTCCACCAGCTGGTGCCGATGACGTACGATCGCCCGCACCGCACAAACCTGCTCCTCGGGGCGGAAGGCCGCGCGCAAGAGTCCCACCGAATGCAGAAACTGAATCCATTGGCATTCATGCCAGTCGGTGCGGCACATTCTTCATGTGGCGAGCGTTGACCACACAGGGTTTCAGCCCGCGTTGCTCTAGCAGCTCATACAGCGGGATCCAGAATACGCCGGTCGATTCCATGGCTACGGTAGTCACACCGCAGACTTGCAACCAATCCGTTAAACGCCCAAGATCTTCGGTGAAGGTAGCGAACTTCCGCACCGGTTGTCCTTCTGGATCGTGGGCACGGCGACAAAAATCTCGCGTGCGCCGATATCCACTCCAGCCGCGTGGGGTTGCTCGACCGGGCGATCTTCCAGACTCATCCCTCTTCTTCCTGTCGATTTTCTGAACATAGGTATTGTCTCCATTGCCATCGACAGCCAAGCCGCGCATCTTGGTACTCTTTGGATGGGAATCAGACCTGAGTGATTTTTCAGTCTATAACCAATGGACGGGGCACGGAACTTGGGGCCAGGCTCCCATTGGGGCTCATCGCACCATTGACTGTATGGCCTACTTCTGCCGTTGGTCGGAATAGCATGCCGAAAAATTTGCTGATTCTCAAGTACCTCTACGGACGGGACCGCCCTCGCGGTTTGTTAGCTCCCAAGGAACAGACCCCGCTAGCCCCGCTAGGGCTCGCCTTGACGCTATCCCGCTAATCACTTAGTGTCTTTTCTCTAGGATGCGAATCCAAAAAATATCTTTGGCGACCCTCTTCGCCTTGCTGGCCGCAACTTTGCTTCTGACGCCCGGCGCAAGTCCCCAAATGATCCCAACACCTGGCGATCGCGCCGAGGTATCCAAACCTTGGCCGCAGCAGGCGGTCCGCGCTCCTCACGGGATGGTCGCCACCGACGAAGAGCTTGGCTCCCAGGCCGGCGTGGAGATCCTCAGGGGTGGCGGCAACGCGGTGGACGCTGCCGTTGCCGTGGCCTTTGCATTGGCCGTCGTCGAACCTGCGGCGGGCAACATCGGCGGCGGTGGCTTCATGCTGATACGCCTTGCCGGCGGCAAGACGACTTTCTTGGACTATCGCGAAACCGCTCCGGGCAAAGCTACTCGGAATATGTACATCGGCAAGGATGGCAAGCTCGATGCGGAAGCCTCCGTCATCGGTTATCGCTCTGTCGCAGTGCCCGGTACTGTCGCCGGCCTCGCGCTCGCGCTAAAAACCTGCGGATCCATGAAGCTGGCCGACGTGATGGCCCCAGCCATCCTTCTGGCCGAAAACGGTTTTCCAATCAGCGAGAGACTCGCTCATGAATTCGAGCAGGAACGCAAGGATCTGCAACGTTTCGCTTCTAGTCGCCATATCTTCTTGAACGACGGCAAAATGTTTCGGCCCGGAGATACGCTCCGTCAGCCGGAACTCGCCGCCACTCTCAAGCGCATCGCCAGGAAAGGCGCCGCGGAGTTCTATAGCGGCGAAACCGCGCGCATGCTGGTCGACGACATGTCGCGGCTCGGTGGTCTCATCACGCTCGACGATCTCGCCAAGTACCAGCCGAAAATCCGCGAGATCCTGCAAGCCAAGTACGAAAGCAATGGCCATGCCTGGGAAGTCCTGACTTCGCCCCCGCCCAGCTCCGGAGGAGTCGCGATCATTGAGGCGCTAAACATGCTGCAGAGTGTGCCGCTCAAAGGCTGGGACGACGTCGAAAGCGTTCACATGGTCGCTGAGGTCATGCGCCGGGTCTTTGCTGATCGTGCCGCCTATCTCGCCGACCCGGATTATTCAAATGTCCCCGTCGCTGGGCTCACTGATCCCTGCTACGCCAAGGAAGTCTCCGCTACCATCGATTCTCAGCGCGCTTCCTCCAGCAAAGTCATCAAAGCCGGCAATCCTCACACGTGCGGCGTGGCCGCAAATAACGCAGCCATCAAGCAAACGCTTGTCAGCCTTGGCGAAGGCCCGCACACCACACATTTTTCCGTGGTCGATGCCGCCGGCAACGCCGTAGCCAGCACCTATACGCTCAACGATAGCTATGGCTCTCACGCCACCAGCTCCGCAGGTTTTCTCCTGAATGACGAAATGGACGATTTCACCACCCAGCCCGGCGTCCCGAATGCGCTCTTCGGGCTGATGCAATCCGAGGCCAACGCCATCGCACCCGGGCACCGGCCGCTCAGTTCCATGACGCCGACGATCCTCCTCCGCGACGGAAAACTGAGTTTCGTCACGGGCTCGCCCGGCGGTCCAACCATCATCTCCGCGACCTTACTGAGCGTCATCAACTGGATGCGCCTGGGCATGGAGCCTCAGGCCGCCATCAATGCGCCGCGCTTCCACCACCAATGGGTGCCCGACCGCATCTTGATGGAGAGAACCTTTCCTGACAGCCTGGAATCGGCATTGAACGCGCGCGGCCACGCCACTCATCGCGTCGGACACATGGGGCTCGTCAATGCGATCGCCATCGATCCAGCAACCGGCGACCGGCTGGGCGCAGCCGATCCGCGCCACGACGGCGATGCCGTGGGATACTAAGGGAAAGAGACTTTTCGACGGGATCATGCAGAGACTATTCTCGACGTACCTGTTCGTATCGCGAAAATTGACGCCGGAACTCCTGGAGCAAATTGCCAGGGCCGGCTTTCAAGGTCTCGAGATCTTCTGCGCGCGCAGCCACTTCGAATACTCGATGAAGCCGGAAATTCGCGCGATGGCCGGCGCGCTCGAAGCGCACCATCTGCAGCTCGTCTCGATGCACGCACCCACCAGCCGGGACATCAGCGCTATGCGCCAAAGCGGGATGCCGCTTTCCATCTGCGAAGTCGAGCGCGTTCGCCGCGTCGAAGCCATGGACGAACTGAAGCGTGCCATCGACGTCGCCGATGATTTGCCCTACGCGCGGCTCGTCCTGCACATGGGCGGTTCACGCGAAATGGCCGATCCGCGCAAGCGCGATGCGGCGTTCAGCACCTTGGAGCATCTGATTCTGCACGCGCATCATGCGGGCGTCACCATTTGTGTGGAGAACACCACCAGTGAGATGGGCGATCCCGCTTATCTCCGTGCTTTCGTCGACGAAACCCGCCTTACCGGATTGCGTTTCAACTTTGATATCGGCCACGCGCACCTCTCCGACTCTCCGGAGGACGAGCGCATCGAAAAAAGTTTCTCGCCGCTGCGCGATCTTGTTTCTTCCGTCCACCTCCACGACAATCACGGCGAAAAAGACGAACACCTCCCTCCCTACGACGGCACCATCGACTGGTCCGTCGCCATCAAAACCCTCCAGTCTGCGTCGCAAACTAGTCTGCCGATGGTGCTGGAATTGAAGGGAAAAACCGGTCCGGAAGCACTCACGGTCGCTGAGCAACTTGCCGCAGCCCGCAAGTCCATGGATCGCTTTGAGTTAGCTTGGTCTGAGTAGGAGCTTCTCCCTTTTGTGGTGGAAAATGCGGATTCCCGTGGCTTTAAACTGGCCTTGAATTCCAAAGGCAGGATTCAGCTGAAGGGCGATCTCACGGATTGGCTGGCGCGAGCAACGGCCGGCACGCGGGAAGCTCCGGTCACGCAGGAGATCACGCTGATCGCGCGTCAACTGCCCCTGCACCAGGATCCAGCCGATGGCATTCTGGTCGCCATAGCGCTGGCGTTGGAATTGACGCTGGTTAGCGCCGACACACGTCTCCGGGGTCTTGGAATTCTCAAAACGCTGGCAAACCGGTAAGCCTCACTGCCTTGCTCTGCCGGGCCTGCAAGAGAATTAGACTTCTCTGCTAAACTGTTCGTTCGGCACATAAGCAAATAACTTCGCCATGAAGACGATCACCATCGAGCAGGCAGGCAAGTACGACGGACAGGAAGTCACACTCAAGGGCTGGCTCTACAACCTGCGTGAATCGGGCAAATTGCTCTTCCCGATTTTTCGCGATGGAACAGGCATCATCCAGGGCGTCTGCGCGCAGAAGGAAAATCCCGAAGCGTTCGAATCGTTGAAAGGCCTGACGCAGGAGTCCAGCGTCATTGTCACCGGCAAAATCCGCGCGGAAAAGCGCGCCCCCGGCGGCTACGAAATCGGCGTCAGCAAAATTCAAATCGTGCAGAAAGTTCCAGAGAGCACGCCTTTCCCGATCCAGCTGAAAGAGCACGGCGTCGATTTCCTGCTCGATCAGCGCCACCTCTGGATTCGCACGCCGCGCCAGGCCGCCATACTCCGCATTCGCGCCGAAGCCATCCGCGCCGCACGCGAGTTCATGGACGGCCAGGGCTACACGCTCACGGACGCGCCCATGTTCACCCCAGCCGCCTGCGAGGGCACGTCCACCCTTTTCGAAGTCAACTACATCGACGACCAAAAAGCCTATCTCACGCAAAGCGGCCAGCTCTACGCCGAAGCCATCGCCATGGCTCTCGGCAAGATCTACACGTTCGGTCCGACCTTCCGCGCCGAAAAATCCAAGACCCGCCGCCACCTCACCGAATTCTGGATGCTCGAGCCGGAAGCCGCCTACGTCGAGTTCGAGGAAGCGATGTCGCTCGGCGAAGGGCTCGTCAGCGCCATTGTGCAAGGCGTGCTCAAGAACAAATCTCGCGAGCTCGAAACACTCAAACGCGATACCTCCAAGCTCGAAAACGTGAAGCCTCCGTTCCCGCGCATCAGCTATGAGGATACGGTTGCCTTGCTGATCAAAAACGGCAATCCCGCCAAGTTCGGCGACGACTTCGGTGGCGACGAAGAAACCATCATCTCCAGCTCCTTCGATCGCCCAGTGCTGATCCACCACTACCCGACTTCGATCAAAGCCTTTTACATGCAGCCGGACGCACAGCGCCCCGAGCTTGCCCTCGCCTTCGACATGATCGCTCCGGAAGGTTACGGCGAAATCATCGGCGGCAGCCAGCGCATCCACGATTACGATTTGCTCTTGAAGCGCCTGCGCGAACACAACCTGCCCGAAGAATCTTTCCAGTGGTATCTCGATCTTCGGCGCTACGGCAGCGTTCCTCACTCCGGCTTCGGAATGGGCCTGGAGCGCACGGTCGCCTGGATTTGCGGCGCCGAACACATTCGCGAAGTCATTCCCTTCCCTCGCATGATTTATCGCGTGTATCCTTAGGGCGGGGTAGTTCGGAAGTTTTCCCGCTGTTTCCGCAATTCTGTTGAGATAAGGACTGGCCTGGATTTTGTGGCAGGGTCTGCCGCTGCGCCACCCGCTCGGCCACTCACCAGTCATGAGTCACCAGTCACGGAGTCATCACATGGCCCAAAGAGTTCGCATCATCGGCGTCCCCATGGACCTCGGCCAAAGCCGTCGCGGCGTGGACATGGGCCCTTCCGCCCTTCGCGGCGCGGGCCTCCAGGCCAGCATCAAAAAGCTGGGGCTTCAGGTCGAAGACATCGGCAATCTTTCCGTCAAGCAGCCGGAAGAGATGCCCGTCGGCGAAAAGCGCGCCAAGTATTTGCAGGAAATTGCCGAGACCTGCGGCGATGTCGCCGCCGCTGCCGAAAAATCCTTAATTGAAGGATTTCTCCCGCTCGTCCTCGGCGGTGACCATTCCATCGCCGCAGGCGTGGCCGCCGGCGTCGCCAACTATTTCCGCAAGGAAAAAAAACAGATCGGCTACCTCTGGCTGGACGCGCACGGTGACATGAATACCCCCGATTCCTCTCCCTCAGGCAACGTTCACGGCATGCCGCTCGCCGCCATCATGGGTTACGGCGCGCCCGAGCTCGTCGACCTTCTGGGCTTCAAGCCTAAAGCCGAACCCGGCAATATCGTCATCGTCGGCGCGCGCGATCTCGACGCCCAGGAACGCAAGATCGTCAAGAGATCCGGCATCCACGTCTTCACCATGCGCGACATCGACGAGCGCGGCATGCGCGAAGTCATGGCCGACGCCCTCAAGTACGCCATGGACGACACCGCCGGCATCGCCGTCAGCCTCGATATGGACTTCGTCGATCCCGCCGACGCTCCCGGCGTCGGCACTCCCGTGCGCGGCGGCGTCACCTATCGCGAAGCCCATCTCGCCATGGAAATGATCTCCGACTCCGAGTCCATGGTTTCCCTCGAAGTCGTCGAGATCAATCCCATTCTCGACGAACACAATCGCACCGCGCTCCTCGGCGTCGAACTTGTCCTCTCCGGCCTTGGCCAGAAAATCCTGTGATCAGTCTTCAGTCGTTAGTTGTCAGTTATAGGTTCTACGAATATACTGCTCTCGGCCGCGGCGCCGATTCTTTCCCTCATTCTTTTCGAACTGACAACTGCTAACGGTCAACTGTGAACCTCTCTCAACCGCCTCCGTTGTCAATTCAGAACCCAACCAAAAACAACCGCCCCACCAATTCTGTTTTTTCATTTATAACTAAAAACTGACAACTGATCACTCCCATGACCCCTGAGAACAAGAGAAGACTCCGCGTCGGGATCCTCTTCGGCGGACGCTCCGGCGAACATGAAGTCTCCCTGGCATCGGCGGCCTCGGTGATTCGCGGCCTCGATCCCGACAAGTACGAAGCCTTGCCCATCGGCATCAGCAAGGAGGGCCACTGGCTGGTCGGCGCCGGCGCGCAGAAAATGCTGCCGGAAGTCTTGAAGAGTGGCCAGCGAGTGATGATGACCGCGGACCCCACCGATGCGGCGCTTGTAAAGCTGGACGGAAGTGGCGGCGGCCAGCGCATCGACGTCGTTTTCCCGGTGATGCACGGCACCTTTGGCGAAGACGGAACGATTCAGGGCCTGCTCGATTTGGCAGGATTGCCTTTTGTCGGCGCCGGCGTCCTCGGCTCGGCCATCGGCATGGACAAGGACGTCGCCAAGCGTTTGCTTCAAGTCGCGAAAATCCCCGTCGTACCTTGGATCACCGTTCATCGCCACGACTGGGAAAGCAATCCGGAAGAAATTCAAGGCGCCGTCGAACTGAAATTCCGCTACCCCGTTTTCGTGAAACCCGCCACGCTCGGCTCTTCCGTCGGCATGACCAAAGCGCACGTGCCTGAAGAACTGGCGCCCGCATTGAATCTTGCCTCCGAGTTCGCCATGAAAATTCTCGTCGAACAGTGCGTCATCGCGCGCGAAATCGAAGTCTCGGTCCTCGGCAACCACGATCCAAAAGCCTCGGTTCCCGGCGAAATCGTCCCGCACCGTGAATTTTACGACTACACCGCAAAGTATCTCGAAGAAGGCACGCAGCTTCTGATTCCCGCCGAGCTCAAGCCCGCGCAAGTACAAAAACTCCAGAAGTACGCCGTCGACGCGTTTCGCGCGCTGGAACTTAGTGGCATGGCCCGCGTCGATTTCTTCCTGGAAAAAGAAGGCGGCAAGATTTTTCTCAACGAAGTGAACACCATCCCCGGCTTCACCTCCATCAGCATGTACCCGAAGCTCTGGGAAGCCAGCGGCATTCCCTTCCGCGAACTCATCGACAAACTAATCGCTCTGGCCCTCGAACAGCACGCCGAAAAAGCCCGCACCAAATACCAGATCGAGCTCCCCGCCGGCTCCGGCGGCGCACTGGAAGCATAGGCAGGCAATGCCTCAATCTCCGCTCAGGGCCTTTCATCCTCACGGCTGCGCTCCTCGCATTCGCGCTTTGGTCATCCGAGTGTCACCAAGCCTGCCCGGTCGAAGGAGCTATCGCCATTGTCCAATCATGTAAACTACGCAAGAAGTGCGCGATTTCACCGGCCCGCGCGAGTAAATTGTTATTAACTCTGCTGCTTACGGGAGCTATGCTGGGCAAATTTCCGCTCGCTTGGAAATCGGCCCGCACGACACGGAGCCCGGGCACCGCGAGGTTCCCCGAAAGGTGGTCATGAAAAAACCGCTCTGGATGCTTGCCGCGATCCTGTGTTTTTCCGTATCCACGCGCGGTCAGGACCTCGATGCAAAGCTGGTGGACGCGGCTAAAGCAAGGAATACCGCGGAAGTGCAGAAGTTGCTCGGGGAGGGCGCGGACGCGAACGCGAAGGATAACGTCGGATGGACGGCGTTGATCTGGGCAGCCTATTTCGGCCGCACCGATACCGTGCGCACCTTGCTGGAGAAAGGTGCGGACGTGAATGCCAAGGGCAGGGACGGAATGACGGCGTTGATGAACGCGGCCTCTGCGGATTATAGGGACATCGTGCATTCCTTGCTCGAGAAAGGTGCGAATGTGAATGCCAAGGACAACGATGGATGGACGCCGTTGTTCTGGGCGGCCTTTTCGGGCCGTACCGATATCGTGCGCGCTTTGCTCGAGAAAGGTGCGAATGTGAATGCAATCGATGATAGCGGAAAGACGGCGTTGATGAGCGCGGCGGTTAGGGGCCATACGGATACCGTGCGCACCTTACTGGAGAAGGGCGCGGAGGTGAATGCGAAGAGTAAGGCCGGACGGACGGCCTTGATGAGCGCATCCGATTTGGGGCAACTAGATACCGTGCGTGTCTTGCTGGAGCAAGGAGCGGATGTCGATGCGAAGGACAGGAAAGGAGACACGGCCCTTCGACTGGCGGAAAAGTACAAGTATTCAACCATTGTTGCTCTGCTTCGGCGCGCTCCCAGAGTCCCCCCGAGAAAAAGCGCAGGAAACGCAACCGCGAGCGTGCCAACTGCCCCACCAACTGCGGCGGGCCCCACTTCAGCTCCGAAACCGCAACCGGCTTTGTCAGCTTCCACGGCCAGTCGGGACCCCAATAAGAAACTGCTGGACGCGGCCGAGGCCGGGGATACCGCTGAAGTGCAGAGCCTCCTTAGAGACGGTGCGAACGCGAATGCGAAGGGTGACTATGGAAATACGGCATTGATGGGCGCAGCGGTGAGGGGCCATACGGAAACTGCGCGCGCCTTGCTGGAGAAAGGCGCCGATGTAAATGCGAAAGGTAACACCGGGAGGACCGCTTTGATGGAGGCGGCGTTAGAGGGCTATACGGATACCGTGCGCACCTTGCTGGAGAAGGGTGCGGATGTGAATGCCAAGGACAACATGGGATGGACACCGCTGTTCTGGGCGGCCTTTTCGCGCCGTACGGATACCGTGCGCGCGTTGCTGGAGAAAGGCGCGGACGTGAATGCCAAGAATAAGTATGACGATACGGCGTTGATTCATGCAGCGTACGCGGGAGATACGGACACCGTGGCCGTGCTCCTGGAAAAGGGCGCCGATGTGAACGCCAAGGATGACATGGGAAGGACCGCGCTGATCGAAGCAGCCCGTCAGGGCCGTACGGAAACGGTGCGCGCCTTGCTGGAGGTCGGAGCGGATGTCGCTACTCGGGATAAGGAGGGAGAGACGGCCCTCTCCAAGGCCGAAAAACACAACTATTCCGATGTTGTTGCCTTGCTCAAGAACCCTGCAGGAATCTTGCAGAGCAAAAAACTGAGAAAACCATCAACGAACACGCCTGATGTGTCTCCGGCCGTAACTCCGCCCAATTCGTCTCCTGTCGCGACCGGAGATGAGGAACTAGAAAAGGAGCCCTCGGCACAGTCTTTCTACAGGATGGGACTCAATATGCGGCTGATCGAAGTTCTGTGGTCGCAAACGGGTGAGCTGGCCGCACGCTGCGCGGTTGGCCTTCAGCAAGACCTGAAAAAGGTGGCAGCCCCTGGCGATTTGATCGTACTCGCGAATCAAGCCGCCATCCAGTTGAAGTTGCCCCCGCGAGAACGTGATGGCTCTGTTCCAGTTCTGATACGCGAGCTTCGCATGCGTTTAGATATACTCTGCAAAGCGCAGACGGAGGGGCAGTTCTTTTGTACCGCTGGAGGATTCACGTATGACCTCACCCTGTTCGGCGAGGATGTGAAAGACCCGGGCAACGCCAAGGCGAGTGTCGAAGATAGCCGGCGCAAGACTCTGCTGGTCACCAGCACCTTGGCCGCGCAGTGTTCGGCGAGCCCGGGATGCAAAGAGCGTGCCCTTTTGTATTTTACGGCTGCAGCCAACATCCTCAAGAAAGAGCAACTTGTCCCCGCAGATGGGTCTCTGCTTGTAACCGTTTCGGAGAATATCGGTAAAGCACTTGGCAGCGGTGAGCGCTGACTCCGAGCGAGATTGCAACTGCTGGTGAACACACCAGTGACGGGCCAGCTCGATTGGTTTATCTATCCACACGCGGAAGGGAATGCCGCCCGCTTCCCACCAAGCACTGTAAGTTCCCGGAGGTAGAAATAGAAATTGATAACCGCCATCATCTCCTGTCGTCGTACGTGCGATCTTGGATTCCGGATTCGTCAGAGTCACCGAAGCCCCTCCAACATGCCCCCCGGAACTGTCGGTCACCGTGCCGCGGATCGAGGTCGTTGCCTGGCCCCACGCGATGCTCCCAGCAATCAGTTGGGCGAGCACAGCTAGAGCCCCGGCCTTTGCGATACCCCTCCAAGAAAAAAAATGTGAAATGTCCGCCAGCTGTGGTGTGTGGAACATAGCCTCTCCTCCACTCACGGATTCATGATTTTCAAGGCATAACATCGGTGCGAACCAAAACATTGCTAAAATTGTGTAAGGCTAACTACAGGCCGAAAAAGTGTCAAGCAGGAAGTTTCAATCGGGTGTGCGACAAATTTGTAGGTGAAAAACCGGCCGGATATCAGCCAGCGGCGCGTTGTTCCCAGAATTCTTCCCAGCGGCCACTGAGCTGGGAACAACGAAGGGCGATAATTGCGTTCGCGTGGTC
>Ga0193733_1000054_pt1 | contig 45091 bp, 39 predicted proteins | sample U1s2metaG_FD_145076 | JGI IMG/M metagenome (GOLD analysis project Ga0193733, IMG submission 145076) | Soil microbial communities from a riparian zone of the East river system, Colorado, United States - U1s2 | ecosystem: Environmental > Terrestrial > Soil > Riparian zone | place: USA: East River...
GGATGTAAAAACCGAAGCCGACCGGTCCGACCCAACTGATCTGAGCCCGGGCCAATAGGCATGGCGATACTGTTGGAGAGACGCGGGCAGGTGCCCATGGCCCCAGAAACCAAAAAAGCTTCGGTCACAACGATCCTTCAGGAAGGCTTCGCGTCTCGGCCCGTATTCGTGGTTCCTCGCCTGCTGCGCATTCAAGATGCAGCCAAATATCTAAGCGCAACGACTTGGCAAATTGAAACGTTGCTGCGAGAGAAGAAGATCCTGTCCTTTGTACTAGGGAAGCGACGCGTCGTCGATCGGCTGGAACTAGATCGATACGTGGAGTGTAGGAATGCAGAGGCGAAAGCGGCGCTCAGAGATAGCATTGCGTCAGAGGCCAGCGATTTCCTTGATCCTTCGAAGCGTTCGGAAACTAACCGTCTTGAGACGGCCGGACGCTGAGGAAGTTACTTGCCCTTCGTCAGCTTCGCAGCCCAGCCTTAACGTCGAGAAATAATTCTGGGTGGTCTACTCTCGGTTTTGGAGGGTGAGTCTTAGGGTCTTTGCATGCAGCAAGGGTTTACCGCGCGCACTAATCACCAAACGCGGCGTTGATGTGGCCGCGTAGTTTCTCGGTGTCCGTGACCCCGAGGTAAATCATCGTGGTCTCAAGATTCTTGTGCCCGAGCCACACCTGGATCGTGCGAACGGGTACTCCGGCCTCATGCCAGCGGGTCGCACATGTCTTGCGAAAACGATGTAGATAGAAATGTTCACAAACGGGGCGATCCTTGCAAGAGACCTCGATCCGTTTCTTCTTATCGTATTTCCCCTCGGTGATTGTTGTTCTGCACTGCCCACAGTTCAGGCCGGCGCGTTTGGCGATACGCTTGAGTTTGCGCAGGAAGTGGTTGTCTGGACGCCCCTCTTCATTAACAAAAATCCAGCGGTCATGCGGAGCGTTTTTCCGACGAGCCCTCAGCAGAACCACCAAAGAATCAGGCAGGGGTATGTCGCGCGATTCGTGCGATTTCGGCGTGAAGCTTGCATCTTCCTTTCTGCGAACATGGTAAGCTTTTTTGTCGAAATCAATGTCGCTCCAAGCCGCAAACGTAACTTCCTTGTCGCGGCATCCAGTTCCGAGGAAGAACTTATAGCGAATCCCTTCTTCCTCATCCATCTCAGCGAAGAGCCTTTTTAGTTCCTCATCCGTGTACGGGACAGCAGGTTCGTCCTCGACAGTGGGCATCTCGTCCCTTGGGACTCGTGCTTTGACTCCATTCTTTTTTAGCAGGAAAAAGACAATGTTCAACCGGGTGTCAATCGTCTTCCCGGCAAAGCCTTGATCCACCATGTAATTCTTGTAGCGCCTCAGAACTTGCTCTGTGATCTCGTCCAGAAATCGAACCTTCCCGCCGAGCGCCTCAATAAACTCATTCAGGGTTAGACGGTACTGAGCACTCGTCTTCTTGGCCTTGCCGCGCTTCTGTTCAAGGTAGGTATCGACGGCGGTCTTGATAGGGATTCGATTTGCGTTCGTGAGGAGTTCGGCCTCCGCAACGGTCAGACCCTTCGACTGTGCGTCGATCGCGGCAGTCAGCTGCCCGGCCTCTTCCTTGGCCTCTTTGAAAGTCTGGGCGTCCAGAGTTTTCCATATCTGTTTGCCGTTAACGAACGGCCTTGTGAAAAATGGACCGGTCTGATCACCGGTTTTCACCCCACGGCCCTCTTTGATCCTTCGGTAGCGCCAGGCGCCTTCTGGAGTTTTCTCGCGAATGTAGAGGCTGGGAGTGGACATGAGCTCCTCCGCAAATGCTCCAAAAATAGTAGCACAGTAGAGTCAAATGTGAAATATAGGCGTTTTTACAGGGGAAATGAATTCTGGCGGAGAGGGGGGGATTCGAACCCCCGGTAGAGGTTTTAGCCCCTACAACGGTTTAGCAAACCGCCGCATTCAGCCGCTCTGCCACCTCTCCGCGGTTTGGTTTCAACAGTTTACCATCAATCGACAAAAAGCTGCTGGCCTTTTGCTGGCCACGACGTAATTCCTCCAAGGTTGCTTGCATTCGCCGCATCGCTTCCAGCACCGCCGGATCGAACACTTTGATGTAGCGTTCCTTGGTCACGTGCGGTTTGGCGTGGCGCAATATGCGCTGGACGACTTTGTCGTCAGCGCCCAATGCGTACAGGTTCGAAGCAACACCTCGCCGGAACCCGTGCCACCCAAACCATGGCAGCCCGATCGCTTCGATTGCTGGCCGAATCACGCTTCTCGCAAGTTTGTCCATTGCCATCGGACGCCCATCGCCGGAGTGAAATATCACTCCGGACTTTGGGTTATTCATGCTCATGCGGTACTCGTCCAGAATCGTTGCCAACGCAGGGATCACTGGAACCGAATTCCGGCTCGCCTGGGTCTTTGGTCGGTTGACTACCGACTTCCAGATGGACCGGCTCACCGTCATTTCTGTGCCGTTGTAGTCCGGCCATTCCACTCCCCGCAGTTCACCCGCACGCAGCCCAACAAACGATGCTGTCGCGACAGCGGCCTTGGGAAGAAGTGGCAAGACATCCAGGATCTGAAGAATCTGGCTCAGGTCGTAAGCGAAAGTCTCTTTCGCTTCACGCGTCTTGCTGGGGAGCAAAGCGCCCTGAACCGGATTCGCACCGTCGAACGTACCTTCATTCTTTGCAAACGTGAAAATGCCGCTCAGCACGGACTTGATGCGCTGAAGCGTGTTTTTCGCCAGGTCGTTTTCTGCGGCGATGGCCCGCAGCATCCGGCTGACGTGAACGGTGCGAACGTCCCGCACGCGCAACATACCGATTCGTGCGGATATGTGATTCTCCCAGATCTCCCAGTAACGCTTGCTGGTGCTGGCCCGGCGTTCCAGCCGACCGTGAAATCAATAACATAGCTGCTGCCATCCCACCACCATTCTGTTATAAATCCTGACCATGTTTCGCTTCGTCGGGCTCTGCTTCGGAATGCTGGTCCGCTTCTTTCGTGAGCGGCGAAGTCTCCTTCTCGAAAATCTCGCTTTGCGTCAACAACTCGTCGCGCTGAAGCGTCGACATCCTCGCCCTAGTCTCGGCCTCTTCGATAAGCTCTTCTGGGTAATCGCTCGGTGGGTTTGGTCGGCTTGGAAACATTCTCTCATCCTGGTCACGCCGGAAACCGTCGTCCGTTGGCACTGGACTGGTTTTCGAATCCACTGGCGTCTGATCTCCAGAGTCCGGAGGCCGGTCGGAAGAAGACCGACACCGAAGGAGGTTCGGGAATCGATCTTTCGTATGGTCGTTGAGAACTCGACCTGGGGAGCGCCGCGGATCCATGGGGAACTCCGCACGCTCGGTTTTGAACTTTCCGAGAGAACTATCTCCCGTTGGATGAAGCGAGCACCGAGAGATCCTGACCGAGCCAAGCGCTGGCTGGCCTTCCTTCGAAACCATCGGGAAGCGATTGCGGCCATGGATTTCTTCACCGCGCCAACGATTACCGGGTCTGGTTTCAGGACAAGCTTGGTCCGGATCGATTTTCGACCGGTCCTTATATATAAGTATATAAGTGCGCTCCACCCGCACGCGGGTTGGCCCCCTCCAGAGTCTTCTTGCTGTATTGAACCGATAATCGTCTACCTACTCCACCAAGAACTGCCCCGTTTTGGGTCTCGGCTGAAGTTTTGGCGAACCATAGGGGTGAGCTTCGACGCCAAATATCTGAAACCACAAACAGCTTTTATCTGCAGACAGTAGATATGTGCAGTGAAGTGCCTCAGGTCGGGGGATTACACCACCGATACCAGTGACGCGCCGCTTAGCCGGAGCAAGCCAGTTGCATCGACGTTTGCCTTCCCGGAGCGGAAATGCCGCTTTTGTTTGATCTACCCGACCAAACTCTTGCTGATCCAACACCGGATTGTTTCGTGACACAGACTCCCTGCACTTGGAAGTACTCGTCGACCGTGCGACACACAGACTCCTGATCCTCCAGGTCCATTGCGATTGTCGGCACGATCGCCAGTTCATCAACGAGACCTGCGATCACCGTGCCACAAGGATGCGGACGGAATTCTCGGTAATCACAGGCTGGGAGACCGGCTGTGCGTAGGCTCCCAGCCACCATGCGGAAGTGGTTAGTGGAGTGCAATACTCCCGTCGAGTAGATTGCCGCTGTTGATGTAGCCGTTGCTGAGTGTGATGCTGAACGCCCCTGGCGGCACCAGCGAGCTATCCACGGCGACGATGGTGAATGCTGCCGGCAAGCCGTTATTGGTGCCCAATCCTGCGATCGTGACGGTATGCGCCACGTTGTCACGGCTCACCGAATTGACCTGCGTGGAGCGGAAATCAGTTCCCGAACCTGGATCGCTGAAATCCGCGCTGTCCTGCTGTCGATCGCAATCGTCTTCATGGAGGTCGAAGCGGGCGCTGCCCCCGTTCTTGCCGGGCACGTCGCCGCTACCGTCTGCCCCGCTGCACGCAGGCACTTTTCCGATGAATGTGCCCCAATTGGCGATCTGGGTTCGCGTTTTATTACAAGTTTTATCCAGGTTATACTGGGCGTCGGTACAAGTTTGCCCAATATACTCCGTGGCTATCCAGATGTTGCCGGCGTCGTCGGCTACTGCTGCTGAGTAATCGCCCCATCGTGCCACTCCGGGAGTTGGGGATCCCTGGGACGCATAACCAGAAAATCCGTCTTCAGGGCCAATGCCAGGACCGGCTAACCGTACATCGCTGGCGCCCGCGCTGATCGGGCTGTAAGCCGCGCTAGGAAAGTAATTCGGCCCCGAGAGGGTAAACACCATGGCCGCTACGCCACTGGCCGTCACACCGATGGACGGGAAGAGCACATCTTCATTGGCAACCGCCACGTAACCTTGGTCGTCCATGCTGGCACTTAGCACGTTGGAGCTCACCGAGGGTTTGACGACAAAGAAGGCAATCCCCACGTGAGGCACTCCTCCAACGATCACGGTGGTGTTCACGCCTGACCACAACTTGCCATTCGCGAAGACGACCTGGTTCATCCGATCATCATTGCTGGCCAGCTGCTCGAATGGATCAACATCTCCGAGAGAGTCGCGAAACGGTGTCGGGCCTGACTTCTGCTGTGCGTTGGTCTCGGGCTGGGTGTAATTTTCGCTAGTAATCACCTTATTCTTTAGGGTTACGTTTGGTGTGGGGGTCTTCAGCGAGCCGGTATTTGTCAATGCCCACACGGCGATGCGGTTGTCGGTGGGTGCCGGGCCGAACTGGAGTGCGCTGAGGAAGTACTCGGTCCCCGAGGACTCTTCCCCGGCGCTAGGCGAAGTTGCCGGCTGGATGGAGTACCAGACGCCACCTGCATCGGGAGTGGGCATGGCACCAGCGTTGATGTGAACAACAATCGTCCCCGTACCCGCCTCCAACTCAGACTTGGACATGGCATAGACTTGCGCGCCGTTAAAATTGTTTGAATGTATGGCAAACTCGTTCGTGCTGATGTAAAAACCGTTGGCATCAGCGCCGATCAGTGGTTGATCCCCGAAGCAGGGGCAGTTAGCATGGCTCGGGGTACCATTGGTACCATCGTCGGTGGTATCCAACGCATACAGAAGGTACGCACCGGTCGGATTTGAACTCTGACTGACCGCGATCAGCAGCGAGGAGTGATTGCCAAAGGCGCCGTTCGCGGAGTTGGTATCGATCTCGAGAAGCGTCAAGAACCATCGTTGCGTACCGGGATCAAAGTAGCACTTGGGATCGGAAATGAAAGGGCCGAAAGGACCGCTGGGTCTTACGACCTCGGGCGCGAGCCCAAAGAATTGGCTGAGTGCCGTTGGCCCGGTCTGCCGGGTGCCCGAAGGACTGTAAACAGCCAGCGCAGTGTTTACCGCCTCCATAACGACACCGTTTCCTACGCAGAGCCCCTGGTCGGGCGGCTCAAGGCTAAACTGCGTATTTGTGTAGTTGCCTGTGCCAGCGAACCGCTGGTCATAGTGCGTAAGGCCTGGAAAGCCGGAGAATCCTGGATCCGGATTGACAACGGCTTGGGGACTGGGCATCGGGGGAGCAAGCGGCACAAGCGGAACCGCCAGTCCACTCGTCATTGCGGGGCGGACGTCAGCGGCATTGTGGCCTGGGTGGTAGGGTTGGACTTCCAGGCCAACCTCGGTCGGACTCACGCCTGCCTGTCCACTTAGTGTTCCAACACCGCGGAGGGTTAAATGTTGGTTGGACTGGGGCGCTTGGCCAAGCAAAGTTGCACCTGTCAGCAGAGAGAAAAACACTAACGCGAAAACTTTCTTCGTTGTCAGTGGATTTCTCCTAAGACGTTGGGTTTCTTGGACTTGGAAGACGTGAGAAATTCCAAATTGACTCATGTTCCGTTCCTTTCGCGCTATATTAGGGGTGTGCTCAACGAGTGATTTGCTCCCTGCAGTTGCTCCTTAGGCTTCACTGGAGGGGAGCTCGCGCACGCGCACTCTCTGCCGTCTTGTATATTGCTTCCCAAAATCCTTGTGATAGGCCCAGTTGACAGCGAATTTGCGCTTGGTTTAGGTCTGGGACGCCCACGCGCCAGCCCCGCGAACTTGCGGAAGCTGCGCACGAAAATGAATGCAACTGCTGGGAGAATCAATCAGGTGAATTCTGGAATCGAACGTAAGGGCAATACCGTAGTACTAAGATCAAGTCTCCCCAAATCTGTGCGGAGGAATTTCTAGACAACCTATTCTTTGTTCGGTGTTCGCTCTGCGGCCATTCTTGATGCGTAATCCTCGATTCGTATTCGCCGCATCACCTCGCCCACAGGAGTTCGAGAGTAGTGATTCACACCCCAGTTGTCGATGATCCGATTTAATAACCAGCTCATTATTCCTAATACCGATAAACCGATACCTCTATACTTCTTGGCGCGCGTATGATCGCCCGGTGCCAAATGGTGCGATCGAAATACTTCAACACAACAAGGGCTATTCGGTCCACGATGGGAGCGACGCGGCGCAGAATCATCGCGCAGTTGCTAACGGAGAGCCTACTGCTGGCGGTTGCCGGCGGCGCACTCGGATCGCTCCTTGCTTTCTCGTTTATGGGTGTCTTGGTCGCTTGGTCGCCGAGGGAAATCCCCAGAATCTCCTCCGCGCATATCGATCTGCCGGTGCTCATGTTTACCGGCCTGGTCTCGGTGTTGGCTGGAATCCTCTTTGGTCTCGCGCCAGCTTGGCAGATTTCGCAAGGGGATCTCAATGCGTCTCTGAAACAGACCGGGCGAAGCCTAGAAGCTCGCAGACCTCTGACCCAAGTAATGGTGGTCGCTGAATTAGCGATGTCCTTGGTTTTGCTCACGGCTGCGGGATTGTTGGGAAAGAGTCTGCTTCTTCTCGACCAAGTTGATCCTGGTTTCCGTACCGATCATCTGCTAACCGTTGAAGTCTACCGATCGATGGCGGATGAAAGTGAAGATGCCAATTGGAGGAATTGGACAGGGTTTTACGAACAGCTGCTCGCTCGCATTGAAGCGTTGCCCGGAGTGGAATCCGCCGGCGCGACGCTTGCGTTGCCAATTGAGGGACGCGTTTGGAACACTAGCTTTCGAATCGACGGCCGCGCGTTCGGGAGATTATCTGAGCAGCCATAAGCCGACGCACGCATTGTCTCCAACAATTATTTCGACGTAATGAGGATTCCCTTGCGAAGCGGCCGTTATTTCTCCAAACATGACACGAAAGATTCGCCTCACGTCGCTGTCATTAACGAAGTTCTTGCCCACCTCTACTGGCCTAACGAAGACCCCGTAGGTCGATTTATCGAGATGGCGGCGTTTGGTGCTGGCCATTGTCAAATAGTGGGGACCGTTGCAGACATAAGGCAGACGAACTTGAGCGAGGGACCCGCTCCGGGGATATACATTCCCTATACACAGGAGCCCATGCCATGGCAGACGCTTGTGGTTCGCACAAAGAATGCCCCGATGGGCCTTGCTGGGCTAATTCGACACGAAGTCGCGGCGCTCGACCCAGAGCAGCCCGTGGCTCGCGTCGTCACACTGGATGAGCTGATGGAAGCGTCTACGGCGCAGCCTCGATTTCGCACTTTTCTTCTCGGGAGCTTCGTCAGCATTGCCTTGCTGCTTTCCGCGATCGGAATTTACGGCGTGATGGCCTATACAGTTAGCCGACGCACGCGTGAGGTTGGCGTCCGAATGGCGCTAGGAGCACGTCCTGTAGACATCCTTAAACTAATTTTCGGTGAAAGCATGACCCTGACGTTGCTGGGGGTCGGGTTCGGTCTCGTCGGAGCATACGCGGTAACGCGTATAATGAGGACCTACTCTTCGGAGTTACCAGCACTGATCCGTTCACCTTTACAAGTGTCACGCTGCTCCTTTGTAGTGTGGCATTGCTCGCAAGCTACATTCCCGCTCGTCGGGCGATGCGCGTCGACCCCATGGCCGCCCTGCGAGACGAGTAAAAGAGGGCGCGGCCTCAGCAACTAGCTATGTCCTGAAAAAGCCGCATTCCAGAAATTGGGGTGGTGTGAGTTGCCGGGACGGCCCGAATCTTCTTGCCCTTTGGCTGACCAAGGATGTGATCCGCTCTGTCCCCCCCAAATGGCGACTGCGCCCGAATCACGGGCAAACCTTCCTTAATCCGGAATCCGGTAAGGGAAGAGTAACCGACAATCCACTCGGAATCGCGCCATTCCTCAATCAGCATACGTATAATTACAGGGTGCAAATAGACCGGCGGACATTTTTGGAGTACCTCGGTGCGGTGGCGCTCACGCCCGTTCTGACGGGTTCACAGGAGGCAAGCGGTATGTGGGGATTAATTGCAAAGATAACTCTTCTCCCTGGCAGGCGCGACGAAATGGTCGAAATCTTGAAGGAGAGCGCAGCCGATATGCCAGGTTGTCTCAGCTACGTTGTGGCAAAAGACGCTACTGACGAAAATACGATCTGGGTAACTGAAGTGTGGGACAGCATGGCCAGTCACGAGGCGTCCCTATCTTCGCCCGCCGTGAAGAACGCGATACCTCGAGGCAAAGCGATTGTTTCGAATTTCGAGAAGATCGCCGTCACGAGCCCGGTCTGGGGAGCCGGGCTGCCCACGGCCCATGCCCACTAATCTGCGGGCGAGCGGCGGGCTACCCTTCCATAATCCGGTAAGGTCAGGTTTGTCGACATAATCCGTCCACTATCCGGGTGCGTCACTTCAACGAGTAGCACGTCCTAGTGACCAGGGAAGGTCTACGCTGGTATCACACGACCGCGACCTTGACGTTGTCGATCGGGGGCAGCGAATCGAACAGGCAGTCCCACTGCTCACCACCCTCCCTCCCGATCCACAGCTGACCGGTCGTCGTGCCGAAGTAGAGTGCAGGTGATTTGAGCCGATCGATGTCCATAGCGTCGCGCAGGACGGTGAAGTAGCTCTGCTTCCTCGGCAACCCACGTGCGAGCCGGCTCCACGACTCGCCGCCACTTTCGCTGCGCCACACCGCTGGCGCGCCGCCGGGACAGGAGCGCGTCGCCGGCTCAAGGGGCATGACGTATACCGTATCGGCGTCGTGCGGGTGGACCACGATAGGAAATCCGAAGTCCGACGGCAATCCCTTAGCGATCGACCGCCACGAGTGGCCATAGTCGTCGCTGCGTAGTACGCCAATGTCCGGCCGGGGCCCACCAGGCCCCGTCCAATCTGCCCATCCGCCGTGGTTTTGCATGTAGAGCCGACCGGCCGCGTCGTCGTGCCGCGCGATCTTGTGAACGCACTGACCGAACTCGGGATAGGGGTCGGGCGCGAAGCCAGCGCCGACGCCTTGATTGGACGCCCTGAATGTTTCGCCACCGTCCTCGCTCAAATAGTGGCCGCCCGTTGAGATGCCCAAGTGCACGCGATTCCCGTCGCGAATGATCGTGTGCATGCAGAGCCCGCCATTGCCGGGTTGCCACTTTCGCGCGTGATCGTGGTTGCTAATGCCAGGCACCAGGTCCCACGAATCGCCACCGTCATGGCTCCTGAACAAGGACGCCGGCTCCACGCCGCACCATATATCCTTCTTGCCACCACCAGCCTCAAGTCCCCAGATGTTGACGAGCGCGCGGCCGTCGTCTTTGGGGAACGCTGGCGCTGATTTCGTCTCCGTGAAGCTTTTCCCCATGTCCGTCGAACGCAGCACTTTCATGCCGAAAAACGGATTGCAGCTCGAAGCATAGAGGCGCGGTGTTCCGCGCGTATCGATCAGCGTCGAGTATACGGGGATGCCCGGACCGAAGGGCCCGCGCAGAGCGAAGCTGCGCCTCGGCTTCGCGGCATCCGCGACGAACACGCCCTTCTTGGTGCCGATGGTGAGAATGATTCGATCCGCCATCTTTAGCCTCCTGAAACCGCCGGCAGGATCGTGACCACGTCCCCCGGCGCCAGCGTCGTGTCGACCCCGTTGAGATCGCGCACATTGTCCGAGTTCACGAACACGTTCAGGTGCCGGCGTACCGTACCCGTTTCGTCACAGACATTGCGATACAAAGCGGACTGGCTCCGCTGGAGGTCCTCAAGTGCGGCGCGCACGGTGTGTGCCGAGATCGAGAGTTGCGCTGCGCCCGCACAGTACGTGCGCAGCGGACCCGGGACATGAATCGTGATGGTCGGCGCCGGGCCCATAGTGTGAAACTTATCACTGCCGGTTGGGACGATGCAACCAACGCGATTGCAGACTGGGATCTGGCTCTGCTGCCGGTGTCCGGTATAAGTAAATCAAGTCGCCGTCTGCTGGCGGTTAACGACAACTCGGAAGTAATTAGCTCGTTCGTCGGATTAGTCCCGACAAACGTTAGTGCAAACGCGCCAGGGTTGACCGAACCGATCAACTCCCAGATGTGTCACTGGTACAAAGTAGCTCCCAACCGAGGATTGGTTGTTCAAGGCGCGGAAAGGGAAACGAGTGCTCGAAACCAGGTTCGGAAATCGTCATCCAGACTCAAAAACGTAGCTCGAAGAGACGGAATTCTGCTGGCCAGTTGCTGGCCAATAGGCTGCAAATGAGATGAGCCCAGCGCAAATGAGAACTTCTAACTCTAACAAAACACGTGAACAGCAGCGAGCAAGGGCAAGGTAGGTAAATTTAGCAAACCGCCGCATTCAGCCGCTCTGCCACCTCTCCGGCGTTTACTTTCAACAGCTTACCACAACTGCCAGAATTAATTTGGTGCACTTTTGGTGCTGGCTCATGGCGTCCAAAGACGTCTCTAGCTTTTTCATCGCTGCAAGCACTGCAAGAAGCAATGGCAAGACGGGCTCCGGCTGATACGCGAGGAGGCAGCTCGCTCATCATTGGCCGAAGCCCTGCGGAAAGCCGCGGTCAACGAAGGGAATCCGCAGACTGATCTGGAACAATTTTTCGCGTTGCTCAAACAGATGACGGTCGATGGCTATTACACATCCGCGACGGCAATCCACCAGGATATGAAATACCTCGGCAACACTTACCTCGCTGCCTTTCCAGAATGCACTCATCGCGAACACCAGGGTCGATGCGGCTCAACGATTTTCTATTTTTGCAGACTCGCGTCTTCCAGGCGGCCACCGCGGATCCACTCGAGAATGGTCCGGTATTGGTCGCTGGATTCGTTTCCGTGCCAGCGCTGGCCGCCGTTGTGCGTCGCCAGGTAATCACCTACGTTGCCGGCGCTGTCGGTAGGCCGGGTGGGTTTGATCAGCATCAGACTCTTGTCCGGGTTGGTGATGTCCACCACGCGCATCGCGTAGCGGTAATTTTCTTTGCTGTCCTGATCCGAGAAGACGCCCTCGGCATTGGGTGGCGCCAGCTTGAAGATCACGTGGCTGGCATGGCAGAACACGCAGGCTTTGCCGTCCGCGCCGGGTTTGGCCAGGATGGGTTCGATCTTGGTGACAAAGTAGCGGAAGTCGAGCACGGAGCCGGGTTGCACGTCCTTCAACGCTTCGCTCAGGTCCTTTCCTTGCAGCACGCTGGTGGAGATGAGCTTGAGACGTGGATTACTGGAAGTCTTCAGCTTCTCCATCGCGGCACGAAAATCGGGCCTCTGCTCCGCGCCCTTCACTTTACGCAGCGTATCCAGCGCCGCGGCGCTGATGTTGGCGTCGGGGTTCAACAGGGCGGCCATCACCGTGTCCACCACCAGCGGATATTCCAGCGGTTCCTTGATCTTCAAAGCGGCGGTATGCCGGTTTAGGTAGTCCTGGTCCTGCGAGACTGCCCCTCCTGCAACTCCAAGACGCCTCTTCAAGAATTGCGGATTGCCTGCCTCCTCCAAAAGAATGCCGAGAGCCGAAGCGTTTAGACCTGCAAACGCGGTTTTCACAGTTGACTCGGTTTGGGGGTCTCCGAGAAAATGTTCGAACGAAACCCGTACAGCAGCACGCTGCACATCGGCGTTGAAGGAATGCAGCCCCGCCAGTACCTGTTCCTGGAGACCCGGTTCGTGCATCAGGCTCTTGAACGAAGAAGCGGCGTCCAGCACCTGCGCGTAGTTTGCCGGCCGCGGCTTTGCTTCGAGCATTGACCGCAAAGCGCCCTGCACATCCGTCTGCTTTTCCCACACGGAGTTTTCCGGCAACGCTCCGAGCAGTGGAAGCACCACGGCCTGGCTGTCAGGGCTTCCCTGTTGCAGGATCTTCACCACCTTGCTCACCAGGTGCGGATCGGGCGCTGCCGGCGTGTCGAGGTTCAGGATTCCGCGCTGGCCGCCTTCGTACACGTAGCGGACGGTCTGCCGTACCTCGTTGTTCGAGTCTTCCGACAGATTCAGTGCAGCGAGGGCGAAACGCGCGTCGCCTGCTTCACTGAGCGTGCTTCCTGCCTTCAGCACCTCGATCTTCATCGAGTCATTGGCGTCTTTGAGGCACAGCAGCAGAGCGTCTTCCAACTCCGGCCCAGAACTCTTGAAGAAGTGAATCAGATCGCTGTCGTTGCCGATGCGCGTTTGAAAGAAGCCGTTACGCACGTCGTACTTGAAGTCAACGGTCTCGCGATACGGCGAATACTCGTAGCCTGGGCGGTGCAGGTCGGGCACGCCTGTCACGTACTTGGTCAGAACCGCCGGCAGGCCGATCGAGACTGTATCTGCCTTCAGTTCCGGCAGCGCGTAGTGACGAATATGGAAATCCCACAACGCGTTCAGGATTCCCTCACGGCCGAGAGGTGTCCCCTCGCGCAGCACTTTAGCCAGTACTTGCGCCTGGTCGTGCACCACCGCTTCATAGCCAGCTTTGATGGTGTCTTTGTCTTCGTCCTTGGAACTCGCCCGCACCCAGGCGGAGAGGTACCCGGTGTTTTCATCCAGCAGGTTGTACACGCTCTCCTGCAACCCGCGGCGGACCATCGGATCGGTCTCCGTGTTCAATCGAGTGGCGAGTGCTTCCAGCGTTCCGCGGCGCACCGATTGCTGGTCCACCTGCCAGTAGTACCAGCGCCATACTCCTCCAGCGGCCTCGAAACGAACGTAGGGCACCGGATCGTTGAGATCCCGCTCCAGGGCGGCCAGAAGTTCCGGATCGCTCGTCAGATCCCGGAAATGCTGATTGAAGAGTCGGGCAGCTCCCCAACGTGTGCGCGCGTTGGGCGAAGCCAGCGCCGCAGCCAGCAGCTTGCGTCCTGCCGGCGCAGCCTCCTGCCGGCGCGAGAGCACCATGCGGAGCGCATACGCCGAACTGGTCTGCACCATCTTGGTGGGATCGCCGAGGCCCTTGATCAGCACCTGCATAGCGCCCGGATCAGCCATGTGCCCCAGCGCGCGCGCCGCAGCTTCGCGGGCTAACGGTTGATCGCTTTCCGCCAGCACGTTGCGAATCTGGGCCAACACCGGCTCCGGCGCCAGATCCCAGAACTGGTCGAGCTGTTGCAGAAGCAGTGGCAGGTCATTCTTGGCGAGAGTCGTGGGGGGCGGGGGGTACGCGGCATCCCAGTTTTTTGCCTTGGTGGTGCCGGGGTACAAGGTTGACAGCGCCATCACAGCAAACTGCGTTGCCCTAAATGGCGTGTTGAAGCCCTGGTAGACCGGATCACCTTCCCAACTGCCCTCCGGCCGTTGCGCCGCCAGCAGCGCTTTCACCGCACGGTCGAGGTGTTCGTCGTTTTCGGGTCTGTGCCCGGCTTCAGCTAAGGCCAATACCGCGTTGTATGAGATAAAGTCTGCCGTCTTAGCTGTCTTGTCGAACGGATACGGCCATCCACCTTCGGGCGTCTCATACTCGTAAAGCTTGTCAATCAGCGTGTTAATCTGCGCGGCATATTTTTCGCGGTTCACTTCCGAAAGAAACATGATCTTCCAATTCAGATCGATCATATTCTTCGGTTCGTAGGGCAACGCCAGTTGCTGCACATGATCGCGCTCGGCGAGCCACTCCTGGTTGTGGGTCTCGTTGTACGCGAGGTCGAAGGTATGCCAGCTCTGTTGCGCAATCTCGAATGGGCTCACATCAGGTTCGCAGCCGTCGGCTTCGTCGCCCGGCATGACAGTCACGCCCTTGTAGTGGATCTTTAAAAACTCCGCGTACGGCAGATCGAAGTTCTTTCGCGGTTTATCGTGAGTGACGTTCTGCTCAAAAGCATGAGCGATGAGGGGCAGACGGCTCGATACGGTGCGGGCGCTGTAGATGATACGCACCCAGTTGGTGTTGGGTTCTCCGTATAAGGGTCGGGCGTTGTTGTAAATGCGATCGGTTAAAAACTCGAGACTTGCACGCTGCGTCGGGGCGTATCCCTTCTCCACTGCTTTCAAATAGCCTCGTGTTGTGAACTGCGACGGATGGCAGGCGATGCAGAGCTGGGTTTCCGAGTGCTGCATGCTAGTGCGCAAGGCGATCGCTCCCCGGCGGGGTGTATTGGAGAGCCAGGAGTCGCCCATGTTGACCAGGAAGTCCATGCCTGCGCGCACCGCATCGTGTGGATCTTTATTCGGCCGCAGAGAATATTGATACGTGTGCAACTGATAAGCCGGGTGATTCGCCGCCACCCGCACGTAATATTCCTGCCCCGGCTGAAGAATGCGGGTGCGGAACTTGTAGAGGCCGGGATAATTCTGGGTCGCCTCGACCTGATAAACAAACTGTCCGTCGTTGAATGGGACCACATCCGCCTGTCCGTCGGCGTCCTTGCCCGCCCGGAAGATGTCGACGTCGAAAGGCACGTCGCGATCCGTCACATTCAACAAGAAGTAAACCAGCCGCGGTTGCGCCTCACGGAAGGTGAACCGGAACCACTGGAACCCCTTAACCATCGCTGCGTATCCATCTTCACTCTTCGATGGAGTGTAGGGGCGCTCGTCATTGCTGCCGAATATGGTCTGGCCCAGTTCGAGCGGCTGGGCGTTTTGCCACGAACCGTTGGGCGCCGCAGCGATGAGGCCCCGCTTAAAGTCAGCTACACCGCGTGGCAGGGCAGCTGTACCCTGGAGAATCTTGCTGAGGGTCGCGCTAATCTCCGGAGTCTGCGTTCCGGAAGCTGAGGTCAGGTTGACCGTCACCGGTCCCGCGGCCCGCGGCTGCAGCGTCAGATAGAAATCGAGGTCTGCGGGGTGCAGCCACTTGGACGCGACTTCTCCCCGAGCGTCGTTCACCGTGACTTTGACGGAGTCGGTCCCCTGTAGTTGCCTGAGGTCCTTCACCGCTAGGGTTAGGGCGTATAGGCTTCCCGGGTGCGCGTTGGGCAATTTGATATTCCGCGCCGAGGCTGGGGCGGTTTGACCGGCGTGGACGGATCGTCCGACGTGGACGATTGCACCGATGGTGCATGCAAGGATGGCAAGCGCAACGACGGCCCAGCTCGCGATTCGTTGACTTCTGGGTGCGCTCTCCATGATTCAACCTCGCGTGTGGCTCTTGGAGGGCCGAATGTGATCTCAATGCCGTCAGGAACTATATACCGATCGGAGTTCCGCAGGCACAACTTTTTGAGACGTCTCAATTTTCATGTCGGTTACCGCAAGGGAGGCTATCGCGGCAAAACAATTACGCCCCATGGCCCAGTCCCGGCCGGAATCGTTGCGGCCACTGTGTTGTCGGCAAGATTCACTACCGAAATGTTATTCGACGGCCCGTTGGCCGAGTAGAGAGTCTTCGCGTCCGGCGAGAGAGCGATGCCCCACGGACGCTTACCCACTGTCACCGAACCGAGAACGGTCTGAGTCGCCGTGTCAACCGTGAAGACCTGCTGCCCGCGGCCCGTGCTGACGTACAGCCTGGTCGCGTCGGGTGAAAGCAGCACAGCCATCGGTTTGATCACGCCGGGTTTACCGAGAGGGATCGTCTTCAACGTCTTGAACTTCACGGCGTCCACCAGAACGACCGTCCCGTCATTTTCGGCGTTGACGTAGGCACGAGAACCGTCAGGCATGAATGCGATCGAGCGCGGACGATGCCCAACCTTGAAGGTGGAGATAATGTGGCCCGCCGCGAGATCGAGCACGGCGATGGTGCCATCCTCTTCAGACGTAATAAACACCCGCTTTCCATCCGGGGCGACCCGAACTCCTTCGGGCTGACCGCCTATCTTGACCGTCTTCAGCACCGTCCCCGAGGCGATGTCAACGATGCTCACCGCCGACGTGTCTTCATTCGAAATTAAAAGCTGTTTGCCGTCTTTGCTGACATCAAAGTTCTCCGGATCTGACCCTCCGGGAAGAACGCGAACCACCTTGTTCTGCGCCACATTGAAAACTCCGATACCGTCTACGCTCTTGTCGGGCGGCGGCAGCGTGCTTTCGTCCACATCAGGGCCAGCGATCGGCGAACCGCTCAACGCAACGTACAAAGTCTTTTGGTCGGGGCTGGCGTGAATCCCACGCGGGCGTTTACCCAGCGGAACCGTAGCGATGACCTTGCGGGTGCCGGAGTCAATCACGCTGAGATCGCCCGACACTTCGTTGGTCACGTAAATCCGAGGAGCCGAAGATTCGGCAGCGGTCTCCGGAGCAGGGCTGGCCGGCGGTTTCGCGGAGTTGCAGCCTGCCAGAGCCAGGCAAACACCAAATGCCAGCAATATGAAAAATCTCTTGCGCATCAATTCGCCCCCTTGAACGTAACGTCCGCCTGCGTGTTCGAATGCGGAGCCACCGTTACCTGTTGCTCCTGCCTTCCCAGTTTTTCTTGCCATATCGCTACGGTGTAGGTGCCGGGCGGCAGGTTTCCGATGCGGTAGCTGCCGTCTTCCCCGGACACGGCGAAATAAGGATTATCCACGACACCGATGTAAGCCTGCATCCAGCTATGAATATTGCACTTCACGTGGATCATGACCTCCGGCCGGCAAACTTTCGGGCAAGCGGCGGCTCTCCCGCTCCCTGACTATGGTTCCACTCCCGGTTGATCTGCGCCATGGGTGAATACTGTGCGTGACCGGATCGGATTTCGTAATCTGCAGGGCCTGGTTCGTCTGAATACCAAGAACGCGCGGCCTGAACCAGCACCCATTCGCACTCGCTCCGGCGGCGCAGTTTTCCTGGAATTTGGGGAACAGCCGGTGGCGATCGCCATCAAAAAGAGCAGGCAGCAGAAACGAAACGGGCAAACACGGTTCATAGAAGCAAGTCTCTTCCTGCTGTCCTGAGCGAGCAGATTTCTTGGGTGATCATACCGCGCTTCCGAGTATCACTCCCAAGGAACATAAACCGCTCGAAATCCGGGCCGCATTTCATTGACAGATGTCGAACGCGGCGACTAGTATTCTGCTCGCGAATGAGACGTCTCATTCCCCCGATTCTGAGTAGCACATCCTCACCAGGCGGTGCCAGGTGAGCGCCACTCTCATTTGAGTCAGTCAGCAAGCGGGAGCCACTTCCCGGATTTCAGAGAGCGCAGTCTTCTACCGGAGGGTGTCAGCTTCATGTCTCTCCATAGCGGTTTGAGCAGCACGCACGGCTTGAGGGTCTTGCGGGCGATTTGTCTTGTGGGATGTGCGCTTGTGACGCTAAGCCCGGCGTATGGCCAATCTAGTGCCGAGTGGCTCACCAGCAGCGCGGACGCGGCGCGTGACGCCTGGCAGCGCGGCGAGTCGAAGATCACCACGAAAAACGCGCGCAAGCTGCAACTGCTCTGGAAAACAAGAGTTGAGAGCAAAACGATGGGGATGCAGTCGTTCCGGGAACCATTGATCGTTTCCGGCGTAAAGACTGCGGACGGCGCCCGGACCGTCGCCATTCTCGCGGGAGCGTCGAACGACGTTTTCGCCCTTGATGCGGAAACCGGAAAAGTAATCTGGCAGACCAAGCTGAACTGGTCATCCGAGAAGCCGCAGGAGCCAGGCGAAGGCGCCGGCTTTATCTGCACCAACGCACTGACTGCCACTCCGGTGGTCTCTCCGATGGACGCGCCTGTCAGGCGCTTATATGTGCTCACCAGCGATGGTTACCTGCGCATCATGGACCTGTCCACCGGCAGCGATACCGACCCGCCGATTCAAGTCCTTCCCCTGCCCTACGGCAAACCTTACGGACTGAACCTGGTCAAGAACGTGCTCTACACGGTCACCGGTCAGGGTTGCGGCGGCGTGCCCAATGCCCTCTACGCGGTCAATCTCGAGAACCGGAAGGTTACCGTGTCCACCCCGCCACAGGCGGGCTTGTGGGGCACGGCCGGACCCGCGGTAGGCTCGGATGGAACGATCTACTTTGAGTCCGGCGATGGTCCCTACGATGCCGCCGCCGGAAAGCTCTCCACGAGCGTCGAGGCGTTCACATTTTCGAATGACCAGTTGGCCCTCAAGGACTATTACTCACCCAGTAATCACGTCTGGCTCACGCGGCGAGACCTGGACATGAACGTCACACCCGTGGTTTTTCCCTACAAAGGGCGGGAACTCATCGTCGCTTCCGGCAAGGAAGGCCGCTATTTCGTCCTCGACAGCAAGTCCTTGGGCGGCGCCGATCACCTGACACCCTTATTCCGCAGCGAACTCATCTCCAACAAGAACGTGAATTTTCAGAAGGAAGGTACCTGGGGGAGCCTCGCCAGTTGGGAAGACAAAAAGGGCACACGTTGGGTACTGGGTCCGACCGGTGGTGAAACTGCGGTGAAATTTCCGAAGTCCTACGGATCAACGCCGAACGGCGGAGTCGTTGCCTTCAAGCTGGAGGAAAAGGACGGCAGGACGGAACTCGTTCCAGCCTGGCAATCGCGAGACATGCTCACTTCCGAGCCTCCCATTATTGTCAACGGCGTAGTGTTCGTCCTGGCGGCCGGCGAATACACCATGCAGGCCAACGATGCGGTGGGCGGACTCTTCAGCGCGGAGGAACGGCTCAATCACTCCGTTACCGCGAAGCTGTATGCGCTGGATGCGATGACCGGCAAGGAACTCTACTCGAGTGGAGATCAGGTCACGTCGTTCCTTCACCAGGCGGGCCCATCCGTCGCCGACGACAAGGTCATGTTCGGCACATTCGACGGAACGATCTATTGCTTCGGACTAAAATAGATTCAGCATGCGTTCGTCTGGCGTTCGGTTTAGCGGAAACGGATTGGGGATTGTGGACGTGAAGAAAAAAATCTTAGGGTGGACAATCGGGGCGTGTTGTGCCGGGGCCTTTCTTTTTGCCGCTGCGGCAGTTGCTCAGGAACAGAGCGGCGACTGGAGATTGACCGGTGCAGACGCGGGACAGACTGGCTGGCAAAAGGGCGAAATAGGCCTCACCCCGGAGAACACCGGCGCCAAGTTCAAATTCCTGTGGAAGATCAAGCTCGGGCAACCGTCGAAGGAGGCGCGGTCCTTCAGCGAGCCGCTACTGGCAGGCCGCCTGATCAATGCTCAGGGCTTCAAAGACATCGTGTATTGGAGTTCCGCGGACACCCTCTACGCCGTGGACTCGGAGTTGGGTTCGATGGTTTGGACGAAGGAGTTCAAATCATCCTCCAGGCCTGCGCCGGGATGCGCAGTCTCCAGCCTGCCGATACTGATGGAGCCGCCGATGGTAATCAATTTCAACGCCCGGCGGCCGCGCGTTCCAGGTGCTGCGAGGCCACCTGAGACACCCCCGGCGGCGCCCAATGAGCGCCGCCTCGGCGTCGCGCCGGGAGGAGGCTACTTCAGGTTGAAGGGCATCTACGTGTTGACCCCGGACGGTATGCTCCACGAGCAGGTGATGACCACCGGCGCTGATTTCGCGCCTCCGGTGAAATTTCTCCCGGCCGCGGACGCAAGCGCGTTCGGCTTGAACTTCGAAGACAAAATGATCTACACCGCAACCGGCCACGGCTGTAGCGGCGTGCCCAACGGTCTGTGGGCGATCAACTTGGCTTCACCCGACTACACTGTCGCGAGCTATCCCTCCCAGCAGGTCCGTCCTCTCGCGCTCTCCGGTCCGGCAATCACACCCGACGGCAACTCGATTGTCGTCACCGGCGCCGGAACCTCGGATTCAAATTCCGGCGTCTATGCCGGCAGCGTGGTCTCGGTTGCGAAAGACATGAAAGTTGCGGACTGGTACACTCCCGCCGGCGGAATGGCCAGCTACGAGAGCGTTTCTCCAGCGACTTTCACGTACAAGGAAAAGCAGTTGGTGGTGGCCCCCGGAAAAGATGGGAGTCTAGCCCTTCTGGACGCCGCGTCGCTGGGCGGCGCGGATCACCACACCCCGCTCTTCGAAACGCCTCCCGTCGCCAAGGCTGGCGAAAAGCACGACTGGGATGGGTTCGCGACTTGGCAGGATAAGGAAGGCACATTCTGGGCATTCGCCTCTATCTCTACCGGCATCACTCTGAATGACAGCGCCGTCAAGCTGAATCGTCCCACAACGCACGGTGGGGTCGTGGCATTCAAAATCGCCGAAACCGATGGCAAGTTCGCTCTCAACCCCGTATGGGTCTCGGAGGACATGGTGAATCCAGCGCCGCCACGGATCGCCAATGGCGTTGTGATCGCTCTGTCCGGCGGCAACCCCTCAACTCACGCCAAGCTGTTTGTACTGAATGCCGCGACCGGGGCGGAACTCTATTCCAGCAAGGATGAGATCCCTAGCTACGCGGATTTGTCCGGTGTTTCCGTAGGCGACAGTCACGCGTTTTTTACGGATCACGATAACGTCCTCTATTCCTTTGGGATCGGATTAGAGCACTGAGGAGCCGAATCGCTGCAGGCTAACGTTTTGCCACACCGCAAAATGAACGGCTAGGAGATTACGAGAATGCTGAATCGAACGACTGTTCAGGGAGCTTTCAACGCAGGCAAGGGTGTGCTCCGGTTGGAGCCGTGCTGGGTGCCGCGTTGTTTCATGATTCCCGGACGCCGGCTAAAACTTCATCCTGACGATCTGTACGCCTTCGGCGCGCACAGAGGCGGAATCAACGAGCGGTGGTTTTCTTCGACCACAAAAGCCTCGAACGGCCTCGCCACCACGCCCGATGAAGGCCTCAGCTATGTTCACGCTTCTGCGGGAAGCAAATTTCTGCTCAAGGATGCGGTTGAAAGCGCCGGCGATCTACTGCTCGGTTCTGACGTCATGGAGCGTGAAAAGGGCTGGAATCTGCTCTGCAAGTTTTTCGACAACATGGGCCCGATTCCGCACCACCTGCATCAGAGCGACAAGTTCGCCAAGCTGGTCGGACACAAGGGCAAACCCGAAGCCTACTATTTCCCTCCGCAATACAACCAGATTAGCAATAACTTTCCCCACACCTACATGGGCCTGGAGCCCGGAACCACAAAAGAAGACATTCACCGCTGCCTGGAGAACTGGAACCGCGGGGACAACGGAATCATCTTCCACGCCCGCGCTTACCGTCTCGAGCCGGGCAGTGGATGGCAAATCGACCCAGGCATTCTGCATGCTCCCGGGTCGCTGGTTACCTATGAGCCCCAGGTCAACAGTGATGTGTTCGCGATGTTCCAGTCGGAGGTCGAGGGACGCATCGTGGATTGGAGCCTGCTGACCAAGGACGTGCTGCCCGAGTACCATCACGATCTCGACTATCTGATCAGCATGTTGGACTGGGACGCCAACGTGAACCCGGAGTTCGCCAAGAGCAACAAGCGGCACCCGGTGCCGGTTCGTCCGATCAAGGAAACCGAAGAAGCGGGATACCGCGAACTGTGGATCACCTACGGCGGCGGATACTACTCCGCGAAGGAACTCACCGTCTTGCCCGGCCGCACCGTCACGATCAAAGATGCGGCTGCCTACGGGTTGATTCTTACCCAGGGATACGGAAAGCTCGGCGCAACTCCGGTTTCCACGCCGTCCATGATCCGCTTCGGTCAACTGACAGAGGACGAACTGTTCGTGACCGCCGCCGCAGCGAAGGAAGGTGTGCGCATCGAAAACCCGAGCAGCACCGACCCGCTGGTGATGCTGAAACACTTTGGTCCCGGCAATCCGGACGCCGAACCGTTGCGCAAAGACCGCTGAAAAGGGCATCCGCTATGAGCCCCTCTAAACATAAGTCCCCGGCCCTTCACAACGCGATGTGGCCGGGCATTGTCGGGAAAGGCTCTGACTCCGAGCCTTTCATTGACCTCGACACCATGCTGAGCCTCACCGCTGCGGCCGAAGTAGATAGGACGAAGTTCGACGGCGTGGACCTGTTCCTGTCGCTGCCTCACACAGACATCGATTCAACGGACGACGATCTCAAGCGACTCGCGGAAAAACTGGCTGCGCACAACCTCGTAGCCGGCTCGCTGGTCGCGCCGGTTTGGCCTCCGGTCGGCGGAGGGTCCGCCATGGGATCCGAGGAAGAACGCAGCGCCTTTCTCACCCAGGTTCGTAAAGCCTGCGCCATCGGCAAGAAGCTTCAAGACCTCGGCGTTCGTAAGTACGGAGTTGTACGCATTGACTCCGCCGTGGGCCCCGCATCCTGGGCCGAAAATCCAGCCGCAAACACTATGCGAATTGCAGACACATTTCGCGAGGCGTGCACCGTTGCCGAGGGATACGGCGAGCGACTCGCCGCCGAAGGCGAAATCTGCTGGGGCGGAATGCATGGATGGAAGCACATGGTGGAGCTTCTGGAACAGGTCGGACGCCCCAAGACGCTTGGCTTTCAGGCCGACATGGCGCACACCATGCTCTATACGCTGGGCTACAACTCTCCCGAGAGCAGAGTCCTTCCCGCAGACTATGACTGGTCGGATCGCGGCGTTCTGGTCGAAGCGCTTCGTCAAGTCGCCCAGGCATTGCGTCCTTGGACGATAGACTTCCACGTCGCGCAAAACGACGGCACGGTCAAAGGCTCGGGCTCGCACGATAAGACCGGACGCCACTGCCCGCCCGACGATTCCAACGGCAAGATGGATATCGTCAAAATTGCCGGCCTGTGGATGCGCAAAGACGACGGAACTCCGACTTGGGCCTACAAACATATCTGCTGGGACGGCTGTATGTTCCCCAACGCCGTGATGACCTCGCCCGAGACATGGGTGAAGATTCTGGCAACTCTGATTCGCGTGCGCGATGCGCACGGGTGGGACTAACACGCGGAGGCTACAGCGGTGTCGAAGAAGAAAGACTTGAATGTCGGGATCGTCGGCTACGGATTCATGGGGCGCACCCATTCGAATGCGTACCTGCAGGCCCCCCGTTTTTTCGATGTGGCCTACCGTCCGGTGTTGAAAGCAGTCTGTGCGCGCAACGCGGACCGGGTAAAGGGATTTGCTGAGAACTGGGGCTATCAATCGGTAGAGACCGACTGGCGCGCTCTGGTTGCACGTAAAGATATTGACCTCATTGATATCGCCAGTCCTAATGACACTCACGCCGAGATCGCGATTGCCGCCGCCAAGGCCGGCAAGATGGTCCTCTGCGAAAAGCCCCTCGGCCGAACCGCGGAAGAAGCCAAAGCCATGGTGGACGCGGTAGAGAAAGCGAGAGTCCCGAACATGGTCTGGTACAACTACCGGCGCGTTCCCGCCGTGGTGCTGCTGAAAAAGCTTCTCGACGAAGATCGCTTCGGCCGCATCTTTCACTATCGTTCCCAGTTCTTGCAGGATTGGACCATCTCGCAGGATCTGCCTCAGGGCGGCGAGGGTCTGTGGCGATTGGACAGCGCGGTGGCGGGAAGCGGTGTCACCGGAGACCTGTTGGCCCACAACATTGATATGGCGCTGTGGCTGAACGGCCCGATCACAGAGATCTCCGCAATGACCGAGACGTTCGTCAAACAGCGGAAGCATAACCTCACCGGCCAGGTCGAGCCGGTGAAGATTGACGATGCCAGCGCCTTTCTATGCCGCTTTCAAAACGGATCGCTGGCGCTGTTCGAAGCCACCCGACACGCTCGCGGCCATAAATCGCTCTTCACCCTGGAGATCAACGGTGAGCGCGCCTCCGCTGCGTGGGACCTACACGACCTGCACCGGCTCAATTACTTCGACCATTGCGATGAGGGGCAACTCCGCGGCTGGAAGAGCGTTCACATCACGGACGGCGACCATCCGTACATGAAGAACTGGTGGGTTCCGGGACTTCAGATCGGATATGAACACACCTTCATTCATCAGGTAGCCGATTTCCTGGTCGCCCTGGATGGCAATCGCACCGCGGCCCCGACTTTCCGCGATGGATTGGCCACCGACTACGTAACCGACGCCGTACTGAAATCCGCAAAGACCAAGAAATGGGAAGCAGTACCGGCCGCCTGAGAATCAGCCGCGGCGCGCTTCAAGGAGGAGATATGCCGTTTGGACTTCGTGGTCAGAACCGGCCCGTGCGGACAGGTTCTTTGCTCTCAGTTGCTGTGGCTGCAGCGCTTTTACTCTGCCTATTCTCCTCGCTGGCCATCGCGCAGCAACCGGCCGCGAAGCCCCATCCCCCGGCGTTCCACGGCTTTGTGCAGCCCGAGCCGATCAACTTTGACGATCATGACGGCTGGACGCAGATCTTCGACGGCAAAACGCTCAAAGACTGGGATGGCGACACGGACATCTGGCACGTCGAAGACGGCGCGCTAGTTGGAGTTTCGACCCCCGCGCATCCTTCCGGCACTACAAACATCATCTGGCACGGAGGCGAGCCCGCAAACTTCGAATTAAAACTGGAGATGGAACTCGAAGGAACCGGCGCCAACGGCGGCCTGCAATATCGCAGCTATCACGTTGAGCCGAACCTTGGTCCGCCGCCCGCGGACTTTACTCCCGAGCAACAAGAACAGTGGAAGGAACGGCAGGAGCTTGATCGCAAGCACGCCAAGTGGAATCTTGGCGGCTACCAGGCGGACTTCGACTACAACAACAAGTATACCGGCCAACTCTACGAGCAAAGTTCGCCTCGTGGAATCATCGCGTGGCGCGGCCAGGTGGTTGCCACCGAAACGGGAAAGAAGCCAACTCTGCTCGCTAACCTGGGCACCTCGGACGAACTCAAATCGGTTATCAAACCCGGCGAGTGGAATCAGGTAGAGGTCATCGCGGACGGCAACACTCTGATCAACATCATCAACGGGCATATTCTGTCTGTCCTGGTTGATACGGATCCCGAATTCAGCCGGACCAAAGGGTTGATCGCCCTTGAAATCGAGGGCTCCGGCAATGTCAAAATCTCGCACCGCAACATCTGGTTGAAGAAGCTTCCCTAGCTGCGGCCGATATTGTAGGAATCGCGATCTTGACCAACGCCATCTTTAAGGGCCGTCGGGCCGCCCATCTCGAAAACGACTTCTTACGTGTGACGGTCCTCGAGGAGGGCGGCCACATCGCCGAGGTCCTCGATAAGCGCGCCGGTGTCAGTCCCCTGTGGATCCCGCACTGGACGTCGCTCGAGCCCTCCGACTTCTCACCCGATCAACACAGCAACTTCGGAACAGGCGCCGATGCCAAGCTCCTGGCAGGCATCATGGGTCACAATTTGTGCCTCGACTTGTTTGGAGGGCCCTCGCCCGAAGAAGCTGTCGCGGGCTTCACTGTTCACGGCGAAGCCTCGGTGGATCGCTACGACATCACGGAATCTTCCGGCCAACTGCTTCAGCGCCTGACGCTTCCCATGGCTCAACTCAAGTTCGAGCGGTCCGTTCAACTGCACGGGCAGTACGTCAAGATTCGCGAAGTCGTGGAGAATCTCAGCGCGATGGACCGTCCCCTCGCCTGGACGCAGCACGTCACGCTGAGCCCGCCCTTTCTCGATCCCGCGACAACGCAGTTCCGCGCCTCTATGACCCGTTCGGTCGTCTCGCAAGCGGATCCAGGCTTCAACGCTTACCTGACTACGGGGAAAGAGTTTTCATGGCCAATCGCTCCTCGCCGAGATGGTGGGGAGTCGGACCTGCGTCAGATGCACAAGACCGCTCCCGCCAGCGGCTATACAGCCCATCTTGCTGACCCACAGCGCGACCATGCGTACTTCGTCGCTTTCACGCCACAATTCCGGCAGGCCTTCGGCTACGTCTGGAAGCGCGCGGATTTCCCCTGGCTGGGTATCTGGGAAGAAAACTGCAGCCGCCAGGCTTCTCCGTGGGACGGCAAGACCGTAACCCGCGGGATGGAGTTCGGTGTGTCGCCCTTTCCTGAAACCAGGCGAGAGATGGTGGATCGCAACCGGCTACTGGATGCCGCTGCTTACAAATGGATCGCGTCCCGCGGACGGCTGGACGCTGAGTACTGGATCAGCAGTCAGGTTACGGATGTGATTCCGGAATCGCTCACCTGGCCTAAGGTTTCCTGACTCCGGCTCCGAAGACAAGTTGATCTTTCTTGGCATCAATCTTCTTCGCATCCACGTTGGGAACCGCCTTCATGTCTTCGAGAGACTTGAATCCTTTGACCTTATCGCGGTAAGCGACGATGGCCTTCGCATCGTCCAGGCTGATTCCCAGAACGTCCGAAATTTGCTTGTCTGTAGCCATGTTTACGAAAACTTTCTTCACGGCAGACGGAGGGAAATTTGCCGTGAGATAGTCGGCGATATCGGTGAAATCTTCATCCGAGCCCTCGGCCCCCTGCCGCGCCATCTTGGTAATGGTGTTCTCCCAACCCCTCCGGTCCTGTCCGGAGGCCAGAATGATGTTCGGAGAATGGCACTTAACGCACAGCCGAAGCACGGCCTCTCGCCCCTCGCCGGGAGGAAATTCGGGGTGTGCGTCAGCAGCAGCGCTCGAGTCCGCAGTTTGAGCCGCTGAAACGGGCGTTTGTGTGGACATTGCGATCGCAATCACACCCACGCAAGCAGCGAGAAGAATCAACGAGTACAGACCGCGAAAGATGACCGTTTTATTTGGCCCAGGCTTCACGTGTTCTCCTGAATCAGTATGACGTAATCTGCCTTCTCAGCAAAAGATCTCAGCGAAGACCCGGAGGGGCGACTGCCAATAGCCCGGCGCTTCAGCGCTGGGAAAGTGGAAGATCCGCACAAGTCCCGTAGGGACGATTGCAAACAATCCCACGCCTCGCTGTGAACCACGCGATCGTCGAACTCACTCCGATTAAACCGCCTCTCGCTTCAACTTGGTAATCCTGCCGACGTGATTCCAATCAGACACGTAAATATTCGCCTCGTGGTCTATATAGCACCCATGCGCTGCACTGAAAACGCTTGTGGAAATATTGTCGGGACTGAGCTGGTAATTCGCCCACTGGCTCTGCTGCGGGTTGTCGCCGATAAACGCGACCGGCACATTGTTCTTGTCGAGGATCGTAACCCTACCCTGCAACTCCGAGACGATGGCGTAGTCCCCATGAAAACTAACCTGGCACGGACGCCGCAAGTGCTGCGTGACGTGGCCAACGAACGCACCGTCAAAGTCAAAGTGGCTGAGGCGAAAGTTTTCCCGATCGCAGACAAGCAGCAACGGCTGATCGTAGCGCTTGTCCACGGCTAATCCGTGACTGCAATCGCACTTCCCGTCCTCGGTGCCCTTCCCTGGGAAGCTGGATTGGTAGTTTCCGTGTTTATCGAACCGGAAGATGCGGGAGTCACCGTAGCCGTTCGCGATATAGATCGAACCGTCAGGTCCGGGCACAGCGGCTGTCACTCTCCACTCATTCGCCTGTTTGAATCCCGCTTCGCCAGGCGCGGTGATTTTCTGCACTACCGTGCCGTCCGTCTTCATCTTCAGGACCAGCCAGTTCTCCGCCGAAGTTCCCTTCTGCACGGTGGCGTAAAAGAATTCCTCGCCACCTTCGGCGCTCCAGTGCAGTGAGTGGACCTCGGGATATTCCATGGCAATGGTCTTTACGAGACGTCCGCCAAGTTCGTACACGAGAACGCCAGTTTCACTCTGCGTGCTTACATACACATTGCCGGCCTTGTCGCTGGAGATCGCGCCGTGGGTTCCGCCGAACTGCTTGCCTGCCGGAAGCTTTCCCCACTGCGGCACAACGTCGTAGGTCCAGGCGCCGTTCCCCGTCCGATACGGGGATCTGCAAGCGCTGTCGTCGGGGCTCTCGGCTCGAACAGGCGAAGCGCCGCCCGCAAACGCGACAAGCGCAGAGGCCGCGGCCGCACTGCCGAAGGCGCGCCGATTCAATTTGGTGAGCTTCGAGGTCTTGCGATCAGGTTCCATAATGTCTTCCCCTAAAACAAACCGCGGGCAAACTGGTTACGTCGAACTTGTAATCGAACGCGAGTTCAGCCGAATCGTCGGTTGGCTAATTCAGCTTCTTGATCCAGATATTACGCACCGAAACCTTGGTAGGCGTACCCTCGATTTCGATTCCTACCAACCCAGGCTTGTTGTTGGACGAATCCGGATTGTCATCCACGTAGACCGCCATCAACTGCCCGTTGATTACGTGGATGAATGTGCCGCCCCTCGCCATGATCAGGTACTGGTTCCAGTCGTTGACCTTAACGTAGCCCCCGAGCGCGTCGCGATTCCCGATGTTGCCTAACAACTTTGGATGGCTTCCCGGCGCTGATTCAACCACCTGTCCCCGCCAAGCGAGGATGCCAAGAGGCGTGTTCTCCGAGTAAAACTGCCCGGTCCACTCCGATTGTCTGGGTGTCACCGGGAACCAGAAATCGGCCTGCGGGCCGGTCATCATCCACTTCAACTCCGGGATCGTCTGGCCCGGCGGCGGCTGTCTGCGCCACGGTAAACCAACCTGGCTTCGATATTGGATGCCACTCCCGCCACCGTTTTCCACCCTGATTTCAAACTTCAAATCGAAATCCTTGGCCTCGAACCCGTGGAAGGAGATATAGCTGTTCGCGACCGGCTTTTCCTTGGTAGATTCGCCGACGATCGCTCCGTCTTCCACGTGCCAGGTATTCGGATCACCGTCCCAGCTCTTGAGGCTGACGCCATCGAAGATCTGCACGTAACCCTGATGGTCATCAAAGTCGAGCGGCTCAGGCTCATAAAAACCATAATCCCGCTTGATTCGCTTGTCGGGCTGCGAACTTGTGGAGCCTCCAGACTGCTCACCAGAGACAGCGGTTCGTTTGGAAACGGGCTCGGCCGCTCTGTTTTCGGCTGCCGCCGCTCTTCCCGTGAGCCCCATAACTACCACGGCGAGGACAGAAGTGATCGCGCTCGTCCAGAGCCAACTTCGCCGGAGCATAATCATGCTGACGCCCTCCCCACCTGTTAAATCCTTACTCTCTTTCATAAACTTCAGGCCGTCACCTGAAAGCGTTGCTGCTCCTGGATAAAGGCATGGATAGCCGTTTCAGGGCCCAAATTCCCGACAGCAGCGCTCAAATGAGACGTCTCAATTGCGGATTCAATCTATGAGTTTGAGATGAGGATGTCAAATTCTTCTGTTTCGTTTTCCGGCCCGGCATTCGCCGAATTCAGGCGCACGCTAGAGTTGATCCAGTGGTGACGTAAAGAGAACTCGCGAAGCTCGCCGGGGTTTCCGCCGGAACGGTTTCCAATGTGATCAGCTGAGAATGCGGCGGCGATCGCCGCGGGTCCGCCGGTTGTCTGCGTGGACCGTCTCCTGGAAGGCTTGAATACAGATTCCGTGTGCGTGGACGGCAGCGGCGCGGCGAAACTCGGAGTCAAGCATCTGCTCTCGCTCGGGCATCGCCGCATCGCAATCATTACGGGCCCTCTGACGCTGAGAAATGAGCAGGAGCGCCTGCGCGGCTACCGTCGCGCACTGAAAGACGCCGGACTGCCCGTGCACCCGTCGCTCATCTGGTCCGCGAGCCCTGAGATGGAGGAGATCCATGCCGTCTGCCAGCGTGGGCTGCTGCGTCAGAACTACAAGCCGACAGCCCTGTTCGCCACCAACGGAGTTACGGGTCTGTGCGCGCTGAAGAGCTTGTACTCGCTGGGCTTCACGACTCCGGACAGCATCGCCTTCGTTACATTTGGCGAACTGATTGCGGAAGATTTCTTTCAACCGCGCATCACCTCGGTCGTGCCGACCTATGAGATCGGTCATCCAGCCGTGGAGGTGCTCTTTGATCGGATAGTGAATTTCGGCCGGGGCCACGTCAAACCCAATCTGTCGCTCGATGCCTCAGTCGGCGCGGATTTGTGGAAGACGGACAGATTCACTGCGCGGCTTCAAGCTGATGCAGAGCACATCAACAAGCGCTCCAATCTCCTTGACTTCGCCGGCCTCTTCTTCGGCACCGCCATCGAACTTCCGCGCAGTTATGCTCTCCGTCTGACTAACACGTTCTAGAAGCATGACAGGTGCGTCCGGCGATCACGGAAAGAGCCATCGTGAAATCATCACCCAGGCCGAAATGTTGGAAAAGCGGACGTTTCGGCCATCTTTGCTGCCTCTTGGTCTCAAGCCGATCATCATTCCAACTCCAAACCAGATGAAGCTAATGCGAACCCACCATCCATTCGCTATACTTCATGTTGCCGCCGTTGAATTCGTGTGTCACATCTTGGAGCGTTGACCGAATCAGATGAATGTTGCTAGGCACGAAGTGATGTCCGGCTCGGACCTTCTCCTCAAGGCTGAGGGGATACAAAAGTCCTACGGCGGTGTGCTGGCGCTGCATGACGGCTGCATTGAGCTGGGTGCGGGCACCGTTCACGCCCTGTGCGGTGGTAACGGCGCCGGCAAATCGACGTTCCTGAACATCCTGATGGGGCTGGAGGCGCCCGATAGCGGGCGTATCTGGCTCAACGGGAGCGAAACCCGATTCGCCTCTCCGGCATCCGCCTTAGCGGCCGGCATCGCGATCATTACGCAGGAGCTTAGCCCCGTTCCCGAAATGACAGTTGCCGAGAACATTTTCCTTGGGCGTGAATCCCGGCGTGCCGGATGGTTCGTCAACCAGACGGTGATGCGGCGCAAGGCCGCAGAGCTTCTGGAGCGCCTCAATTTCGCTGTCGATCCGCGCGTCAAAATGCGCAAGCTGTCGCTGGGGCAGATCCAGTTAGTCGAGATCGCCAAGGCAATTGACCAGCGCAGCTCGGTTCTCATCATGGATGAGCCGACATCTGCGATCGGAGAGAAAGAAACCGCGGTCCTGTTTGACGCGATCCGGCAGTTAAAATCCGCAGGCGTCGGCATCATTTACGTTTCACATAGATTGTCAGAACTGTTCTCAATTGCTGACGAATACACAGTATTTCGCGATGGCGGCTTTGTCCGGACTGGCTTAATGAAGGACATTGATCGCGACGAGTTGATACGCCTGATTGTAGGGGGAAGCCTTATTGACCAACAATGCGCGGCCACTGAGCCTGAAAAGACGACGCTGCTCGAAGTGCAAGGGTACAGCCGTGCTGGCGAGTTTGAGGACATCAATCTTTCTTTAAAGTCTGGAGAAATTGTCGGATTGTACGGACTCATGGGCGCAGGACGGAGCGAATTTGCGAGTTCGCTATATGGAATCTCCCGTCGGAATCGAGGCCGGTTGGTGATGGACGGCGCAGAAGTTGAAATCAATTCGCCAGGCGACGCATTGAAGTTTCGCATCGCGATGATCACTGAAGACCGCAAAGCCTCGGGGCTATTCCTGAGTCAAAGCGTACGTAAGAATATCTCGCTGACGTCTTTGTCGAGTCTTTCCCGCCTGAGTTTCATCAATGAACGGAAAGAGAAAGCCGTCGCCCAGCGAATGATCGAACGCTTCCATATCAAAGTCCGTACCCGGGATCAACCAGTCCGGCAGCTAAGCGGGGGCAATCAGCAGAAGGTGCTGTTTGCCCGTTCTTTGACGACCTCGCCCCGGATCCTGATCTGTGATGAGCCAACCCGTGGCATCGATGAGGGTGCAAAGCGTGAGATTCATGCTTTTCTGGCGGAGTTTGCCGCTCAGGGGAATGCTGTGCTCATGATCTCCTCGGAGGTCCAGGAGATTCTCGCGAGTTGTAATCGTGTCGTCGTCTTTCGCCACGGCCGACAAGTTGCAGAATCACCGGTTACGAGGATCACGCCGGAGCACCTGCTGCATTGGGCCTCGTAGTGTAGGTTGATTGAGCGAGACTACAATTCTTACCCGCGATGACGAGCGCTTCTACCAAGCAAATGGGTCGGGCCGGCGCGAGATCAAGGACTCTCGGATCGCTCGGACAACTATTCGCACGCTATGGAATCGTGATAGCCCTGGGGCTCATCGTGCTCGCGCTGAGCGTTTTGAGCGACAACTTTCTCACTAGCGGCAATCTGACGAACGTCCTGCGCCAGGTTTCGATCAACGGCATACTCGCCGTCGGGATGACGTTCGTGATTTTGACCGGCGGAATCGATCTTTCCATCGGTTCCGTCCTGGCGCTCACTGGCATGGTCGGCGCCAGCCTGGTCGTGGGGAGCCAGCCCCACTCTCCTATCCTCGCCATCCTGGCTGCCTTGGCGGTAGGCGTAGTCGCCGGGGCTTGCAGTGGCATTTTCATTGCGTGGGTTCGATTGCCTGCGTTCGTCGTTACGCTCGGCATGCTGAGCGCGGTGCGTGGGCTCACGCTTATATACAGCCAAGGAATGCCCATTTCTAATTTGAGTTCCGGTTTTAAGTTTCTTGGCCAGGGAACATTCCTTGGAATACCGGTGTCGGTAGTGCTCTTTGGAGCGACTGCATTGGCCGCGTGGGTCGTGCTCGCATACACCGTCTATGGCCGGCGTGTTTATGCTGTTGGCGGCAACATGCGCAGCGCGCATACTTGCGGCATCAACGTGCGGGGAATTATTTTCTCGGTTTACGCGTTGATGGGCCTCCTAAGTGCGCTGGCTGGGGTAACGCTCACCGCACGCACGACTGCTGCCCTTCCGCAGGCAGGTGTCGCGTACGAGTTGGATGCGATTGCAGCCGTGGTGATCGGCGGCACCAGTCTCACCGGCGGTATCGGCGGCATCCCGCTCACCGTGGTGGGCGTTCTCATCATTGGTTTACTTAACAATGGACTCGACCTTCTCGGTATCTCTTCCTACTACCAGCAGGTAATCAAAGGATTGATGATCGTCGCGGCCGTTCTCATTGACAAAGCGAGGCATGCCGATGCGGCTTGAGGAGTTGGCCACTACAAGATCAGTTAAACCGGCGGTGACCAGTTCCTTGCTGACGCGGCGGCAGATACTGAAAGCCTGGCTGGCTGTCACAGGGCTCGGCTTCGTGACTGGATGCCGCAATAAGAGCGGTAAGTCCGTTCATCGCATCGCAGTCCCACTTCAGGGCATGACCGCTGAATTCATGCAGTTGTGGGTTCGAGGCGCGCAAGCACACGCGGCGATCAAGAACGGCCTCGCAACCTTTACCGTCTTTGATGGCCGCATGGATGCGCTGACCCAGGCGAATCAGTTCGACACCATCATCACCCAGCGCTATGACGCGATCATATTTATTCCCGTGGACGTCCAAGCCGGCGTCGGCCCGGCCACGCAAGCCAAGGCCGCCGGCATTCCAGTGATCGGCTCAAACACGTTGTTGGCAGACCGTTCCCTCTATGTTTCATATATCGGATCAGAATCCGTGATCAGCGGCGAATATGTGGCCCACGGTGTGATTGACAGGCTGGGTGGCAAAGGGAATGTCGTTGTCTTGGAGGGGTTGATCGGCCAATCGGCGCAGGTCGAGCGGCGCCAGGGGATCAACAAGGTGCTGGCCCAGTCGCCAAACATAAAGGTCCTGGAAACAAAATCCGCCAATTGGTCACGGGCTGAAGCACAGTCGCTGATGGAGAACTGGCTGACATCGCATGGCAACACAATCAACGGGGTAATTTCCCACAACGATGAGATGGCTTTGGGCGCGATCGAGGCAATGAAAGCACGTGGAATCGACTTCGCAACTCATCCCGTGGGCGGCATTGATGGGCTCACCGATGCCCTGGAGGCGGTCAAACGCGGCGAGATGTCCACCACTCTTCAGGATGCTAATGCCCAGGCACAGGGTTCGATAGACCTGGCATTGAAAGTTCTGATTGGGCCCTCCTATAAGCCAATGTCCGATATATGGAATCAATATCCCGGACAGCTATCGTGGGATGACGGGAAAAAGACCGAGTATCTCGTCCCTTGGACGCCCGTGACTGGTGAGAACGTCGATCGCTTACTGGCGATTCGGCGAGCAGGATAGGTGCTAACAACCGCGGGGAACATGCTTAACGACGCACTCAGCACCTACACCTACGATGCCGAGAAAGTCGACAACACCGAAGATGCGTGCGGTGATCGAGGGATTGCAAGCCCTGCGGGGATTGGCTCAAGTAGCGGCGGTAACGATCGTAGCGGAGCTGGGAGAAATATCACGATTCAGCGAGGCTCGGCGGTTGATGGGCTACGGCGGGATCGTCGCTAGCGAACATTCCAGTGGAGAAAGCACCCGGCGAGGGGGCATCACGAAGACGGGAAATGCGCACTTACGTCGCGTGGTGGTTGAGGCAGCCTGGGCATACCGCTACCGGCCAAACGTAGGTGCAGCTCTACGTAAGCGGCAAGAATTGGTCAGCGAAGAGGTGCGGGAGATCGCCTGGAAAGCACAGCATCGATTGCACTCGCGTTATCAGAAGCTAACCGCACGGGGCAAAGAAAAAGGAAAAGTTGTAACCGCGATCGGACGCGAGTTATTGGGTTTTATCTGGGCCATTGGGGTAAAGGTAGAGGCTGCACAGAAAGAGACCGAACGGCGGGCGGCATGAGGTGAGGGCTTTTCTGCAACAAGAATTTCCTGGGAGGCAGCGTGGGTAGCGGTCGAGAGGCGCATGGAAAGGAGAATCCTCGAACCTTCTATGCGGTAGGTCTGCGGACCGAACCCGCGCCTTTAGTCCGAGGCAGCTCCCGACGGATCACGATTATGCGGCTTCGACCCGCGAATATCAGAGTGATCAACCGTCGCAATAGCCGCCTCGACCGCGACTTGCGCTGCCTCACAGGGGGAGGAGAGCTACTGCCTTCATCGCATAGAGACTGCCAGCCCTTAGACTCCGATGTGCTTGCCAACAACGAAACCAGTGTGATCGACGAGATCTGCGATCAGCGTGCCATAAGGATGCTGGTTGACATATGGACGGAATTCCCGGTAATTACAACGTGTCGAAAAAGTGGCTTGTTGGACGGAATGGACCGAGAGTCGACGTTGGAGCATTGAAGAGGTGGCTATAACTACATGATGATACTATGGTTGCACAATTTGCCCGCAGCTCGGTTTGAATGGGGCGTCTGCCCTTGCGGTAGAGGGTCAACGCCTTCAAAATGCTACTCCTCGTTGCGATAAATGATTGAGAATCAGTGTTGGCAACGCGCCCGTAGCTCAGTTGGATAGAGCGTCTGCCTTCAAGGCGATGCAAAACTACTAAGTGCCGCTCCTGGTGTCGCTTACGCGGAAGCGCACGGCGCAATCACCCCCTCGAATTGCACCGAAGTTGAACCGAAACGGGTGTGCTAGGCAAAGATTCCGTATTATTCCGTATAGCTTCGAAGTTTGACCCATACGAGAGGCAAACCATCCGCTTAACCTTAATAGCCGCGTTGTTGTCTGCCAGGACCCGCCCGTAATCTTTGGACTCAAGCCGGTGGAAGAGGTGAACTTGGTAAAGATATGAACCCACGAGTTCTTCCGCAAGTCCCCTCTTCTCAATCCCTGCAAACTATCCTCTGAAGCGTCAGAAATTGAACGGATTCTGCTCCCGTATGTCCACGAGGAGAGTCGGGTGTGGCGTTTGGGGCTGCGTGCCCTGTCCTTCGCTCAAACGCAGTCCGGAACTCCTGAATGTCATCCATGCAACATGTTACACGACCTCTTCGTATATCATTCATTTTGAATGCGCTTCTAATTCTGGCGAGGCCAGGCGTCACTACCACGACGGCATAGCCATTGAGGTTAATTTCGTCGCCAGGAAGCCGGACATTCCCCGGTGGATTGAAGCGCGTCGTCTGGTCGACGTATTCTGCACGGCACCGCCCGCTCCGGCCAACGAAACCGTCACGAGAATGGTGAAAGCCGCGCTGACGAGCGCCCCCTGGAATTATGTCTTGAGATGTTCGGCACCCCAGGGCCTTGAAAATCGAAAGTCAAAGTTCGTAATGTCCGGCGTCGCCTTCCGTGAAACCAGCTCGAGGAGTGTTACCAAAGAATTCTAAGGGCGAACTGCATCCGCCTTGCGGGCACCCGGAGACCGCTGATCACGCCGAAGGAGCCCGGGGAAAGCGATGTATTTGCGTCGCCAAACTGGGTATGGTTCCAAGCATTGAAGAACTCCGCGCGAAACTGCGTTGTCAGCCGTTCAGTAATGGATGTGTCCTTCAGGAGGCCGATGTCCCAGTTATTGATACCGGGCATCTCTAGGCTGTTCCGTCCCGCATTGCCCTGGAGGTGAAGGCCTGGTGTACAGGGTTGGAAACTGGGGCACCCGGGGAAAACGTAGGCGTTGATGTTAAGCCAGTTCGTGTAGGTTTGGTTGCTCGGGTAGGGGTTGCCGATCTTATTGGGCCGGGAGGTACTGAAGGCCCCGAAGTTCTGCCAGTCCTGCGGAAGCGTGGCCGTCCTATACTGCCCCGTGGAGAACGTCGTGATGCCGTTCGCTTGCCAGCCCCCGATGAGTTTGTTTAGCGGTGCCGGGGCGTTGCCAAGGAATCGCTTGCCATGGCCAAAGGGCAACTCATAGACGTAGCTGGACACTGCGCGGTGGCGAACATCGTAGTCGGAATTGCCCTTGTCGAACACCTTGAAACAGCACTGCGATGCTGAGAAGTCGTCCGTCCCACCAAGGTCGATCGCGCGACTGTACGTATAGGAACCGAGAAAGTAAAACCCGTTTGAAATGCGCTTTTCAACGCGCGTTGTCAACCCGTTGTAACTTGACCAGCCGCCATTGTAAGTCAAGAGTATCCAACTGAATTGCGGATAAGGAACACGCTGGCTAATGGGGATGGTGCCGGTGGGATCGAAGCTGGGCGCGTCTTCATTGCGTCGCTGAGGAAGCTTTTGACCCACATCGCCGATGTAGCCGACATCCAGGACCCAGTCATGGGCAAAGGTATGCTGGACGTCCAAGTTCCACTCCTGCACGTAAGGTACGCGGTTCCGTTTATCAACGCTAAAGGGAACCGTTGTTCCGCCACCGAGCGTGCCGGCAGGAAAGACATTCTTGAGGGAAACAGTGGGGGTCGTTGGATTGGAATTCACCGTTTGGGTCTTGAAGAAGTTTGGGGCAATCACCAGAAACTGCAGCTCATTCCAATTGTCTGTGGCATAAAAGATGCCGAACGCACCCCGAATGACCGTGTTCTTGGAAAAAGAGGGCGTGTAAGCGAAGCCGAAGCGCGGAGCGACGTTGTTCCAGTCCGGATCGACGATCCCGTTCCGCACCTGGCCGCTGCGCGAATAAACAACCTGTTGCACAGCGGGATCGAACCACGCCGTTTTGTTTTGGATGTCATAAGGGGGTTGGCCGTACTCATAACGCAGTCCCAGATTCAGCGTCAGGTTGGGCCGGACGCGCCAATCGTCTTCGAGGAAGCCCGCGTAGTAATTCGACCGCAAATTCTGCGAGGAGTCTCCTACCGAAGCGGTGGCAGACTGAGGATCGCCCAACAGAAAATCTCCCAAGCCGAAAGGAATCTGTGTAAAACGGCCGGTAAAGCTAAAGCCTGGGATACCGGAAAAGTCAGTGATTTGAAAAAACTTTTCATGGATATAGTTGATTCCCAATTTAATGCCGTGGCTCCCGCGCATCACGCTGAGGTTATCCACCCATTGGAGGTCTTCGTCGAGTGCCCCGATGGACTCCGAAAACGAACCCGGGGAGCTGAACCCCGCAACGCCTGCGTCTGGAACACCGAAATCGAAGGGGTTCGAAGACGTGTTCTGGAACCCGAAGAGACTCAGAGCGTAGTTAGATCCCAAAGCCCCTTCCGAAACCAGGAACGTCCTGCCCCGGTTGTAGCCGAAGCGCGCTTCATTCACCACCGTGGGCGAAAAGGTGTGTGCCTCGGTGATGGTCGCGAGATAATCGTTTAACGGATAGATTGTCCCTTGTAAGGGCATTGCCGAGGGATTGAAGTGGGGCCGGTCATCGTGCGTAAAGCTGCCCCAGATCTGATCTTTGGAAGTCAACGCATGATCGATCCGGAGATTGACCTGATTCATGTCGCTATAGCCCTTTTTGAAAACCGAGTAGTTAAACAGCGCCCGGCCCGTGGTCGTCGAAAGGGGCGGACTCGAAAGATTGGGAGCGGGGATAAACTGAAGCCATTTCTGGGCGACGGGATCCAGGCGACTGGCAGGGATAACGTTTCCGGGGAAAGACTGGCCGGTCGTTGGGTCAATGGCATTCGCGCAACTTATCGATGTTGGATTGGCCTGGCAGAAAGACGAGGACGTGGGGAAAATTCCCGTGCCCCCCGAATTGTCGGCCAGATTGCCTGCGAGCTGGGCGGGGCTCGGAACAAGGGCGGTGAAATTCCCGCCCGAACGCTCCCGGATGCCCTCATAGTTGAAGAAAAAGAACGTCTTGTCGTGGCCGCTATAGAGGAACGGCAAAACAATCGGACCGCCGACGTTGAAGCCGAGATCGTTATGTTGAAATGCAGGCCGCGGCTGGCGAGTCAGATTGGAGAAGAAGTCGTTCGCGTTGAGCACGGTGTTCCGCAGTAATTCATAAACACCCCCGTGCAAACTGTTTGTCCCTGATCGGAGCGTCGTGTTGATTACCGCCGAGGAGCGGCCATATTCAGCCGAGAAGCTATTGGTCTGCACCTTGACTTCCTGAACGGCATCGAGAGACGGGCGCAGGTTGGCGCTGCCAAATCGCGCATTGCGCGATTCGATTCCGTTCACGATAAAGCTCTCGTTTGACTCTCTCATCCCCGCCACGCTCGTTGTGACTTGACCGCTGCCCGCTCCTGTCCAGAACGAGGCTGGCGAATTGCCTGTGCCAATCGGCGCAACGCCGGCCGCCAACGTCACTAGGCTCATGAAATTGCGATCGATGAGCGGCAGATTTTCTACCGCTGTCTCACTCACGACTTGCCCCATCGAGGACGTCTGCGTCTCCAGCAACTGCACGCCACCCGCCTGCACCTCCACCGCCTGAGCGATCGAGCCGAGGTTCAGCGTAACGTCAACCCGCGGCCTCTGACCCACCAGCAGCTCAATATCCGAAACAGTGGTGCTTTGGAAGCCCTGCTTCGAAGCGTCAATGCGATAATGGCCCGGCTTCAGCTGCGCAAAAATGTAGTCGCCACTCGGGTCCGTCGTAGAGCGCAAAGTAAGACCTGTCCCCACTTGCATCAGCGTGACGTTTGCTCCCGGGATCACGCCTCCGGTGGTGTCCTTCACGGTGCCCAGAATGTCGCCCGTGATGGCTTGCGAGTAGGCTATGTGCGTTTGGCCCATCCAGACAAACAAAGCGCTCGCGAGCCCCCATCCGCATATTGCGTTGCGCTTCATAACTTGTCTCCAAATAGATCCGTCTGACCTCGACTTGTGGCGGAGCATATAGCCCTCCCAAGTTTGCTGTCAAGAAATTACATGTCCATCAATTTTGAACCAGAAGAGCCAACCTGGCGGGCCTTCACACCAGTAATCGCCGCGACGGACGTCACGTCTTTCTGCCACACATCAGTGGGAGTACAATGTGGGACGTTGGAGGCGCGACCCCGGAAGGCTGGCCATTGCCGATTCGTTTCCGTTTTAGTTTGGAGGAAGCACATGCGCCAGACGCCTATTTATGATGCTTGCGTTATCGGCTCTGGTGCGGCTGGTGGTGTGGTGGCCAAAGAGTTATGCGAGGGCGGAGCGAAGGTTGTCATGCTTGAGGCAGGCAGAGAAGTTCCGCTTGGCAAGTTCCTCTCGCACAAATGGCCTTACGAACTACCTTACCGAGGATTGCGCGGTGAGAAGCAGGCGCCTTTCTACCAGGGAGGTGTGTCCACTTCGATTCGTTATGAGGACTGCGATTCCATCAGTGTGGACCGGATACGTGTGGTGGGTGGCCGGACCGTGCACTGGAATGCAGTGGTGCTCCGCTACGCGGAGCGAGATTTCAGGGGATGGTCAGTGGACGGCATCGAGGAAGACTGGCCGCTGACTTACCAGGAACTGGCACCCTACTACGAACGGATTGAGCAGATGATTGGCGTCTGCGGCCAAGATGACGGGCTCGAGATTGTACCTGCAGGGAAACACTATTTGCCTCCGCTTCCGTGGCGGTGCAGCGAACACATTTTGCACCGAGCCACAAAGAGCATGGGAATTCCTCTCATCTCAGTCCGCAAAGCCGTCCTTACCGCCCTTTATGACGGCCGCCCGCCATGTCACTACTGCGGCCACTGCATGAGCGGCTGTGATGTGGGGGCGCTATTCAATAGCGCGGTGGCGATGCTGCCTAAAGCGCAGAGGACCGGCAACTTTACCTTGCGCCAGAACGCGCTGGCGCGTGAAATCTTAGTGGACCGGGAAGGGCTGGCGCGCGGCGTGTCCTTTGTGGACACACAAACCAAGTACGAAGAAGAAATTAAAGCAAGGGTTGTCGTCGTTTGCTGCGCAACGGTGGAATCTGCCAGGCTGCTTTTGAATTCGGCCTCCCCGCAGCATCCGAATGGGCTAGCCAACTCCGAGAGTGTCGTTGGGCGCTACCTTCACGGTCATCTGGGAGGAGGGGTTGATATTTATCTGAAAGAGCTTGAGGGCGTTCCCCCGTTCAACCAAGACGGGGCGACGGACCACGTTTACATACCGCGGTACAATCATCTCGCTGGGAAAAAGGACTACGCAGGCGGTTGGGGATTTCAGGTCAACTTTTCAAGCTATATGTTTCCCAATCATGCCACACGTCTCGATGGCTACGGTGTCGCGTATAAGGAGCGCGTGCGCAAGATGCAGCCGGGCTATTTGATGCTTGGCGCATTTGGCAAAACTGAGGCCCGCGCGGAAAACTGTGTCAGGGTGAACCCGCATCAGGTGGATGAATATGGCATCCCAATTCCCGTAGTTCACTTCCGATTTGGCGAGAACGATTTTGCCCTATGGCGCGACCAGAATCGGAGCCTGATGGAGATTTGCTCAAATTTCAAGGGGAAAGTGTTCCCTGACTTCGGTGAAGCTCCTGGAGGATTTGCCAGCCATGAGGTAGGCACAATTCGCATGGGAAAAAATCCGGAGACCTCCGTCTTGAACAGCTTTTGCCAGGCGAGGGAGGTGAAGAATCTCTTCGTGACCGACGGAAGCTGCTTCACCAGTTCCAGCGAGAAGAACCCCACCCTCACCATCATGGCGCTCTCTCTGCGGGCGGCGGACTATATTAAAGAGCAGCGGCGAAGAGGCGACCTTTGAGTCTGCGCACAAAAGTATGGGAGCGCCGGGGCCAAGGCTTGAACTCCCAACGAAGCGGCCTGAAGAAAACTTGAGGTAGTATGAAACGCAGGACGGCCATCAGAATCGTCGCGTTAAGTGCCCTGGCCTCGAAACTCGATGCCATGGGAGCCGGTGTGTGCGCAGGCAAGGGCTGGTCGGCAAGCAATTACAAACTGCGATTCTTTACCTCAGAGGAAAACGAGTTGCTCGATCAGCTTATGGAGATGATCATCCCCGCTGATAATCACTCTCCCGGGGCGCACGCAGCGCAGGTAAACCTATTTGCTGATCTAATGGTTTCGACCAGCAGTGCGGCGATCCAAAAGCAGTGGCGCGAAGGGTTGAAGCGGATGCAAGAGCAGGCTGCAAAGTCATCTCTCGCAGAAACGCTCGCGAAATCAGCAGCCAACGAAGGCCACCCGACAACCGATCTCGAGCGCTTCTTTCGAGCCCTCAAGCATATGACGGTGAGCGGATATTATACGTCGGCCATCGGAATCCACCAGGACTTGCAGTATCAGGGAAACGCTTACCTTACTGCTTTTCCGGGCTGTGCTCGCACTCAGATCCCAACCAATCAGGCCGGCGTACAAAGGGAAGAGGCGAGGCAGGCGCCGCAGCTTCGGGGACCGAGGAGTTCCGACTAGAGAGGGAACGAATCGAAAAAAAAGGAGGCTGCACGGAATTCGCAAACATGAAGTACGGCGTCAATACCATGGTGTGGAGCACAAATGTGAGCGAACGACATTCGCCGCTGTTTTCTCGCATCCGGGAATGGGGTTTCGATGGCGTCGAGCTTTTTTTATCGCTGAGTGAACCTGCCGACATTCCGGCGGTCAGGCGGATCCTTGATGAAGTCGGTCTTGAGTGCACCACCTGTAGCGTCTTGCCACGAGAAGCCAACCTGATAGATGCGAATGCGCAGGTACGCGCGCGAGGGGCCGAATTCTTGAAGCAATGCATTGAACGGACGGCGGAACTCGGAGGCGGGCTCATTTGTGGCCCGCTCTATGCAGGCTTGGGAGTGATGACCGGACACCGCAGAACGGAGGAAGAGTGGAAATGGGGAGTCGAAGGCCTGCAAGTGGCCGCGCAACGAGCCTTCAAACTCGGTGTCACCCTCTGTGTTGAGCCGCTCAATCGCTTCGAGACCTATTTCCTCAATACGCTGAACGATGCAGCCCGATTGGTCCACGATGTGGGTGAGCCGAATGTGCTGATTCATTTCGACACCTTCCATGCAAACATTGAAGAAAGGCATCCGGCCGATTCCCTTCGCGCCGTGGCAAAGGAACTTGGGCATGTGCATATCTCCGAAAATGATCGAGGCATTCCCGGCACGGGGCATAATGATTGGCCAGGTATTCTCAAAGCACTAAGAGAGATCGGCTACGACGGTTGGATGACCATTGAATCCTTCGCCCAGCCCGAGCCGGAGCTCGCTGCTGCGGCCGCCATCTGGCGCGACCTGGCTACTTCAGGCGACGAGCTCGCAAGGGAGGGACTTCGATTCATCAAGACGCTGAGTCAAGAGATCGATGTCCAGACCAAACGTCCCCGACGCGAGCGAGAGGTGAATTAACGTTGGACGAGGGCAAAAAGCGCGGACGAAGACAGTTCCTGAAATCAGTAAGCGCAGGCGTTCCTGCCGCTGTGTTGGCCAATACGCGAGGCAGGGATACGGCGCAGAGCCCATCCGTCGCCTCACCGAGACAAGAATCAGGCCATTACATCAATATCGAAACGGTGGCGGCAGGAGATGATGCCATCCCTTTCCGCAAGCACACGCTCGATCTGGGAATCAGCGAAACTGTGGCGGTCGTTGACATGAATGGCGACGGCAGGCTCGATATCATTTCTGGAGAGAACTGGTACGAGCAAGGACCGCCCGAGGCTAGCGCCGGCCCGCGCTTCATCAAGCACAAATTCCGCGACTTGCTCTACACTTTTGACTACCAGGAAAACCTGAGCGATCTGGCCATCGACGTTAACGGAGACGGCTATCCGGACGTCGTCAGTTGCTCCTATTGGTCGAAGCCTTTGACTTGGTGGGAGAATCCTGGCAGATCCGGCCGGCCTTGGCAGAAACACCTGATCGAGTCGGGATCCCCGGTGGAGTTCGCATTTTTGGTTGATATCATGAATGCCGGGAAGCCGCTTCAGCTTCTGCCTCAGTTCGGCAATCGTGACTTCCCCTTGACGTGGTATGAACTGGCAGGACCAGGCGCTCGGGACCCGTGGCTTCGGCATGTAATCAGCCCTCGAAGTTACGGACACGGCATCGGCGCGGGCGATGTCAACGGGGATGGGCGTACGGACATTATCACGCCTCAAGGCTGGTTTGAGGCTCCGGCCGACCCTAGGAGTGGGGAGTGGACATTTCACGCGGAGTTCGAGTTGGGGGCCACCGCTTTCATATACACGGAGGACGTGAATGGCGATGGGTTGCCTGACCTGATCACCAGCTTGGCTCACGATTACGGCATCTTCTGGTATGAGCAAAAAAAAGATGCCCGGGGCAACCGCGTGTGGACGAAGCACCTGATTGACAATAGCTGGTCACAGGCGCATGCGTTGACTTTGGCGGACTTGAACGGCGACGGGAGACTCGAACTAATCACGGGCAAACGCTACTACGCGCACGACCATGATCCAGGTGCGAACGAGCCCCTCGGAATCTATTGGTACGAGCGAATCATGGTCGACGGCACCCTGCAATGGAAGAGGCATGTCATAGACTATAGCGCGCGCACAGGCGGGGGGATGCAAATCGCCGTAGTGGATATCGATGGCGACGGCGATCAGGATGTAGTCGTCGCCGGGAAATCTGGTCTTTTCCTCTTCGAGAACATGTCGGCACGACGCTAAGGACACAAGTGTACCGAGTACCATAGACTGCCATACACGTAAGTCGCAGAAAACAAAGCAGGCCGAGCATCTTACACGTTTCTATCATTTAGTTGCAATTTTTCTCATTCCTCCAATTCCTCCACCTTCCGTCCGGGCTTAACCGTCATGAAAATCAGGTTTCATGATTAGCCGCTGGGGTTGGCTCGTTCTCCTGGCATCCGGCTACTACATCGACTTGAACCAGTCAGCAGCCGAGCATTACCTCCTCGACCCGTTAGGGGACAGCGCTGCCACGCTCAGGTCGGATCAGAAGGCCCGCGTTCTTGGCGGCGAGGCCACCATGTGGACAGATGATTGTCTCCGACGAAAACATGGACAACCGGATATGGCCGCGTACCGCTGCCATCGCCGAGCGCTTATGGGCTCCCCAACCGACGGTGTTTGCCATGATAACTTCGCTCCCTTTCGTAGTCACTTGCACTTTGCAAGTTATATGAAAATGTAGCAGACTAACTTTCACTATGCAAGTCACGCACTCCAGAAGGCAGTGATTTCGCAAAGCCGGCTGTGGCGAAGGGTTAGTCCGGTGATTTTACTGTGAGTTGGGATGTTTCAGGGAGGGCTGCGGGATTTGCACGCGAAAATGAGGTAGCAAAAGACGCCCAGAGGCCC
>Ga0193733_1000055_pt1 | contig 43879 bp, 40 predicted proteins | sample U1s2metaG_FD_145076 | JGI IMG/M metagenome (GOLD analysis project Ga0193733, IMG submission 145076) | Soil microbial communities from a riparian zone of the East river system, Colorado, United States - U1s2 | ecosystem: Environmental > Terrestrial > Soil > Riparian zone | place: USA: East River...
CGGAAATCGGCCTTCCTGCCGTTGTTGTCGGTGAAGGCCCACCCGGACATCTTCAACATCCTGCTTCAGGTAATGGACCATGGCACCCTCACCGACAACAACGGCAGGAAGGCCGATTTCCGGAACATCATCATCGTCATGACGACCAACGCCGGCGCCGATGCGCTCAACCGGCCGGTGATGGGCTTCACCGCGAAGAAAGAGCAGGGCGACGAGAGCGCCGAAATCAAGCGGCTGTTTTCTCCGGAGTTCAGGAATCGATTGGACGCGACCATCTCGTTCAGGTCGCTCGATCACGACATCATCTTGCGCGTGGTGGACAAGTTCCTCATGCAGCTCGAGGTCCAGTTGCACGAGAAAAAGGTCGATGCGGTATTCACCGACGCGCTGCGCGAGCACCTCGCCAAGCACGGCTTCGATCCGCTGATGGGTGCGCGCCCGATGTCGAGGCTCATCCAGGACACGATTCGCCGGGCGCTTGCCGATGAGCTGCTCTTCGGCAAGCTCGCCAACGGCGGGAAGGTCACGGTGGATATCGACGAGGCGGACAAGATCACGCTCAAGTTTGTCGAAGAAAAAATGCCCGAGGTGGCACCGGAAACATGAGTCTTTTCCAATGCATCGAACGAAAGCCGCCTGGGGCGGCTTTTGTTTTTTGCGGGTGCACCCCTTGACAGTACGCGGGGCCGGAAGGACACTCGAAATACGAAAAGAAAAACCCTCGAGGAGCCGACATGATCCGCTACGTCCTCGCAGCCACGCTCGCCTCGGGCGCGGTTTTCGCCTTATCCGCCCTGGCGCAAGGCGCCGATCCCAACCTCGGCCGTAATCTCGCCGCCGCCTGCGCCAACTGCCACGGAACAAACGGTGTCAGCCTTCAGGGGATGCCCAACTTGGCCGGCCAGCAGCGTGCGTATCTCGTGCAGCAGATGCAGGACTTCAAGACCGGCAAGCGCCCCGCGACCATCATGCACCAACTCGCCAAGGGCTATACCGACGAGCAGATCGAGGCGCTCGCCGCGTATTTCTCGGCGCAAAAAGCGAGATAGGAGGCGGCCATGAATCGACTTGCCCGACGCGATTTCCTGAAGACGTCGAGCGCCTTGGCCGCGGCTTCGCTGCTGCCCGGCTGCGCGATGGAGCCCGCCGCCCCGTCCAGGCCCATCGGCCGCGTCATCGTCATCGGCGGCGGTTTCGGCGGCGCGACAGCAGCGAAGTACCTGCGCATGTGGAGCGAAGGCACGATTGAGGTGTTCTTGATCGAGCGCAACGCCGAGTTCATCTCCTGTCCCACCTCGAACCTGGTTCTCGGAGGCACCCGAACCCTCGCGGACATCACGCGCAGCTATGCGAAGCTGCGCGAATACGGCGTGCAGGTATTGCGTGACGAAGCCACCGGCATCAACGTCGAGAAGAAACGGGTGTCCCTCAAACGCATCGAGGACCTGCCTTACGACCGGCTGATCGTGTCACCGGCGGTGGATTTCATGCACGAGCAGATCGAAGGCTACGACGCCGAGGCGCAGAAGACCATCCTGCACGCGTGGAAGGCCGGTCCGGAGACGCTCGCACTGCGGCAGCAGCTCGAGGCGATGCCCGACGGCGGCGTATGCGTCATCGGGGTCCCCCGTTCTCCCTTCCGCTGCCCGCCGGGGCCCTACGAGCGCGCCTGCCAGATTGCGTCCTACTTCAAGAAGGCGAAGCCGCGCTGCAAGGTGATCGTCCTCGACGCCAACGAGGACATCGTCTCGAAGCCTGCCCTCTTCAAAGCCGCATGGAACGATCTCTACAAGGGCACGATCGAGTACCGCGGCAACAACGAAGTCAAAGCGGTGGACGCGCGCGCGAAGACGGTGAAGACCGATTTCGACACGATCAAGGGCGACGTGCTCAACGTGCTGCCGCCCATGCGCGCCGGCGACATCGCGCGCACCGCAGGGCTCCTCACCCCGAACACGCGCTGGTGCGGCGTGGATTGGCTCAGCATGGAATCGACGGCGCACAAAGGCGTCCACGTGCTCGGCGACGCGACACTCGCGGCGCCGGCGATGCCCAAGTCCGGCCACATGGCGAACAACCACGGCAAGCTTGCGGCTGCCGCGATCATCGAGCTCATGAACGGGCGGGCGCCCAATCCGCAGCCGGTCATCGCCAACACCTGCTACAGCTTCGTTTCCGACAAGGAGGTCATCCACGTCGCCTCGGTGCACCGCTACGATCCCGCACAGAAAACGCTGACAGTGGTGCCGGGGGCGAGCGGCGTCTCCTCGGGCCGCAGCGAGATCGAGGGCGGCTACGGCTGGGCGTGGGCGCAGAATATTTGGGCGGATATGCTGGGCTAGGCCCAGCCTATCGCCCATATAAGCCTGCGCTTTCTGAAAGTTACGAACAGAGGGAGAGGGAGGACCCTCTCTCCATTACCTCCCTCTCCCCGTCTCTGTTGGACCTCAGCCCGGTAGCGGAACACGCAGCTTGCGTTCAAGCATGCGTTTTCGGCTAGTTTCGGAGAGCGGCCTCGGCGTGAAGCCGAGCGCGCTCGAGCGGCGCCAGAAGAGGGTCTTCAGGGTACCGTCATCGAACTCCGAGGCAGCGAGTCGGCGCAGCTCGCCGCCTTCGAGCGCGGCGAGCGCGAGGCCGTCGCGGTAGAGCACCCGGTTCGGCGTGATCGCCGCAACGCGCGCTTCCGGGGTCACGATGCCGACGAGATTGAGCGGATCAGCGCCGGAGAGGGCGACGAGCTCGCCGCTCTTGTCCAGCTTCCTCACCGCGCGCAGCCGGCCCACCGCGTCCGCCAGCGCGAACTGCTCGCCCCCGAAGCCCGAGACGAAGCGCCCGCCGCGAATCTCGCCGCGCGCTTCCAGCCTCCGGTACACCCCCGCGAGCTCGCGCCAGGTCGGCAGGCGCGACTCGCGAGCGAGCAGCGCTCGGAAAACAACGCCGTAGCGGCGCAGCAAGGCGCGCGCGAACTCCTCGACGCGCTTGCCGTCGTCGACTGCCGCATCGTCGCGGAGCAGCGCCCAGCGTCCGGCGGTGTCCACTTCGTAGGCGGGCCGGCGGTGGCGCGAGCGCCGCTTGTGCTTGTCGGAGGGCGCGAGCAGCGCGCGCAAGCCCCCGAAGCTGTCGGCGGTGACCAGACCTGAGCCCGCGAGCTCGCCGAGCGAGCGCTCGGTCTGGGTGCGCAGCTGCCCCGTAGCTGACACGATCTCATGGAAGAACGACGCGCCCCGCGAGCGCAGCATCTCGCATACCGCGTTCGCCTCCGAGCTCAGCTCGCCCGCTTGCGGTTCGGCAGCGGCGCGCCACAGCCCCGCGTGCTCGCGCAGCATCAGGGCGATCGGCGAGCTGCGCAGCGGCGCCTTTCCCGTCCCGTTTGCAGGAGAGAGCCGGCCCCAAGCCACCCGCCCGGAGAGGCACAGCCTGTCGATGAAATCGGGCTCATAGTCCTGCACGCGGGCGGCGAGCACCTCGTGCTCCCAGGCGCCGGCCGGGACTTCGTAGCCATCGAGCTGCTCGATCACCACGCCAAGGCCCTCGATGCCCTTCATCTGGGTTTCGCCTGCGGCGTGCTGCCAGTGCAGGAGGAAACGCATGAAATCGGCGGCGCTGACCGGCTCGATCTCCGCGCGCAGCCGGTTGAGCGTATAGCGGTGAATGCGCGCAAGGAGCCTACGGTTGCACCATTCGAGTTGGGCAGCGCCCGGCGTGAACCGGCCGCGCAGCAGCTTCCCCTCGTTCTCCAGCGCGAGCAATGCGCCGTCGATGAGAGCGGTTTCGGGAAGCCCGAGCGAATCGGCAAGGCCGCGCGCGGTCACCGGCCCGAGCACCTCGGTCCGTCCGCGAATGAGTTCCCGCGCCGCGTCCTCGCGAGTCCACGACTTGCGCAGGCGCTCCGGTATTGACGGCGTCATGGACTGTGGCACGACGGCATTCAACTCGTCGAAGCGCTCGACCGAGATCCAGAAACCCTTCGCATCGAAAGCGCGGCCTGCGGCGACCAGCTCATCGAAAAGCGGGCGCCAGCCGGGCGACGCTTCTTGCGCGCGAATGAATCCGGCGAGCAGCAAGGCGTCGTGCAGCTCGTCGGCGGTGTTCGCCGCGGGCCAGGCTTCCTCCATCACGCGCTCGATTGCGGCGGGATCGAGCGCGCCCAGGTCGTCGGCGCTTCTCGGCTCGGTCGCGCGCCGCGTGTAGACGGCGCGGGTGCGCCGCTCCTCGAGGGGCGCGTCGTCCAGAAACGTGTACACCGCGGAATTCAGGATCTCGTTGCAGAACACGGAGGGCTCGGGGGTGTCCTTCGCGACGCACCTGATCTCGCCCGCGAACACGCGCTGCAGCGTGCGCACGAGCTGCGGCAGGTCCATCGCCTGCTCGAGGCAGTCGCGGATCGCCTGGTCGACGAGAGGATGCTTGGGCAGCTCGCGCGCGCCCTGGATGTTGTCCAGGCACGCCGCCGCATCCGGGAAGATCGCGGCGAGCAGCTCGTCGGCTATCATGCGCTGGATCTGCGCGGGCAGCTTGGCGCCGTTGCGGTTGCGCGGGACGGCGAGCGCGAGCGTCGTGGTCCAGCGCCAGCGCGTCTCGAAAATCGGAGAGTCGAGCACCGCCTGAACGAGCGTTTCGCGCACCGTCTTCGGATTCAGGTAGCGGAACACTTCCTCGAGCGCGAAGGAGTGCATCGGCCCGAGCGAGAGGACAAGCGCTTCCTCGCTCGCCGCCGCCTGCAGCTCGAAGTTGAAGCTCTGACAGAATTTCTTCCTGAGCGCGAGCCCCCAGGCCTTGTTGATGCGGCTGCCGAGCGGCGCATGCAGCACCAGCTGCATGCCGCCCGCTTCGTCGAAGAAGCGCTCGAGCACGAGGGTCTCGGCGGTCGGCACGACTCCCAGGGCGCGCTTGCCCTCGGCGAGATAGGCGGCGATCTGCTCGGCAGCAGAACGGGGAAGCGCGTAGTCCTGCTCGAGCCAGGCGACTGCGGCATCGAGCTCATCGGGCTTGCGCGGCTGATCGGGCCGCGGGAGCCTCGCATCGGCAGCGGCGCGCAGCCTCGAGACCGCCGCGCTCATCTCGTCGCTGCGCGAAGGCGCCTCGCCCAGCCAGAATGGCATCGAGGGCGGCTGCCCCTGGGCGTCGGCGACGCGCACCACGCCGTTGCCGATCTGCAGGATGCGCCAGGACGTGTTGCCGAGCTGGAAGATATCGCCGGGCAGCGATTCGATCGCGAAGTCTTCGTTCAGCGTACCGATGAAGGTGCCTTCGGGCTCGAGTCGCACGCGGTAGTCGAACACCTCGGGAATCGCGCCGCCCGACATGATTGCGATCATGCGCGAGCCGCGCCGCTCGCGGAGCTTGCGGTGCACGGCGTCGTAGTGCACCAGCGCCGCGCGCTGGCCGCGCTTGGTGGCGTAGCCGCGCGCGAGCATGGCCACGATCTCGTCGAACTCGGCCTTTTCCAGGCCGCGATACGGCCGGGCGCGTCGGAACAGCTCGAACAGCGCCTCCTCGTCCCATTCCTGGGCGGCCGCTTCGGCGACGATCTGCTGCGCGAGCACGTCGAGCGGCTTGTCGGGAATGAGGACGCGGTCGAGCTCGCCATCCTTCACCGCGCGCACCATCGCCGCGCACTCGATCAGGTCGTCGCGCGTGAGCGGGAACACGCGGCCCTTGGGCAGGCCGCTCACGGTGTGGCCCGAGCGGCCGACGCGCTGAAGCAGCGTGGCGATGCGATGCGGCGAGGAAATCTGGCAGACGAGATCGACGTGGCCGATGTCGATACCGAGCTCGAGCGAAGCGGTGGCGACGAGCACCTTGAGCCGGCCTTCGCGCAACTTGGCCTCCGCTTCCAGGCGCACTTCCTTAGAGAGGCTCCCGTGGTGCGCGGCGACGTGCTCGGCGCCAAGGCGCTCGCTCAATCGGAATGCCATGCGCTCGGAGAGGCGGCGCGTGTTGACGAAGATCAGGGTGGTGCGGTGCGACTCGATCAGCTCGACCAGGCGCTTGTAGATTTCCTCCCAGACTTCGCCGGACATCACGGCCTCGAGCGGCGAGCCGGGGACTTCGATCTCGAGGTCGATCCTGCGCTGGTGGCCGCGGTCTATTACGCTAACGTCAGCGATGGCGCAGTCCGATTTGTCCGAGCCGACGAGGAACTGCGCGACCTCCTCGATCGGCTTCTGCGTCGCGGACAGCCCCACCCGCTGCAGGCGCCGGCCGCAGACGTGATCGAGGCGTTCGAGCGACAGAGCGAGGTGCGCGCCGCGCCGCGACTCGAGCACCGCGTGGATCTCGTCCACGATGACCACGCGCGCGGTCCTCAGCATCTCGCGCGAGCGCTCGGCCGTGAGAAGCAGATACAGCGACTCCGGCGTCGTCACGAGGATGTGCGGCGGTGAGCGCAGCATGGCGGCGCGCTCGGCCTGCGGAGTGTCCCCGCTCCTCACCGCGGCGGTGATCCCCACGGGCGGCGAGCCCATCTCCTCGGCGATACGGCGCATCTCGCGGCGCGGCTCGGCGAGGTTCTTGTGGATGTCGGCGGACAGCGCCTTGAGCGGCGAGACGTAGACGACGCGTACCTCGTCCGGCAATTCCCCCGCTTGGAGGCTCTCGCGCAGCAGCTGGTCGATCGACGTGAGGAAAGCGGCGAGCGTCTTGCCCGAGCCGGTCGGCGCGGCGATCAGCGTGTGGCGGCCCGAGCGGATCGAGCGCCAGCCCTCGAGCTGCGCTTCGGTGGGTGGCAGGACCCGTCCGCCGCCGGGCTCTCGGAAATGCGTTTCCCACCAGCGCCGGAGGATGGGATGAAAGTCTTGGGGGAGCATGACGGACGAGATCAATATACCGTAAGACGGATGCCCTGGGAGAAACGCGCCCTAGTCACCGGCGGTACAAGAGGCTCGGGGCGAGATCGCCGCCCAAATACCTCGAGCCTTGCGCGTGCGGCTCCGTGCTCCGATACGCCGCGCGCGGCTGCTCGATGCGGTCGAGCGGGCTCTTCACCCCGCGCCCGCCCTTGTTGAGCACGTGCGTATAAATCATCGTGGTCGACACATCGGAGTGCCCGAGCAACTCCTGCACGGTGCGGATGTCGTAGCCGGATTCAAGCAGATGCGTTGCGAACGAATGGCGCAGCGTGGCAGCTCACGCGTTTGGCGATACCGGCCGCGTGCCCCGCCTCGCGGATCGCGCGCTGCGGCACCGAGTCGTAGAGATGATGGCGGCGTATCACGCCGTCCTCCGGGTCGGCGGAGCGGTGATTGGCCGGAAACACGTATTGCCAGACCCACTCCCAGCCGGCGCGTGGATACTTGCGCGCGAGCGCGTAAGGCAGGCTCACCTCCCCAAACCCCGCCTCGAGGTCGCGCGCGTGAGCGATTTCACCCGCCCGAGATGGGCGGCGAGCGGAGCGGCGAGCTTGTCCGGCATCATGGTCACGCGGTCCTTCTCGCCCTTGCCGTCGCGCACTAGGATCTGCCGGTAGCCGAGGCCGACGTCCTTCACCCGCAGGCGCAGACACTCCATGACGCGCAGGCCCGCGCCGTAGAGCAAGCTCGCGATCAGCCCGCGCACCCCCTGCAGCTCGGCGAGCGGCCGCTCCACCTCCCCGTGTGTCAACACCACCGGCAGGCGCGGCGGACGCGTCGCGCGCTGCAGCCCGTCGAGCCAAGCCAACTCGCGACCGAGCACCTCCTTGTACAGGAACAAGAGCGCCGACAGCGCCTGGTTGTGCGTCGAAGCGGCGACCTTCCGCTCCGCGGCGAGATGATTCAGAAACGCCGTCACCTCCGCCTCGCCCAGCACCGCGGGGTGGCGTCGCCCCGAGAAATGGATGAAGCGCCTGATCCAGTGCGCGTGGGCCTCCTCCGTGCGCCGGCTGAAATACCGCCGCCGGATCGCCTCATGCACCTGCTCCAGCAGCCGGGGCCTTCGCGGCTCGATACCCTCGGGCGGCACCACGATCGTAGATTCCCTTGATTCGTCGGTCATTTTTCATCTCCCGGGCGCCTATCTCGTGATAATAGGCACGAAATCACGGCACAAAATTAATACTGGACATGCATACAGTACCCCAACGCGTTGATTTTGGGAAGAGATGACAACAGCTAACCGCAGGTGTCTAATATAGGGGACATTTCGGAAGCTCACTATACGTTAGGTTCTCGGCCCGCAAACAAGCAGCAGGTAGTGCGAATCTTTCGGAGTCAACCCTTGCCCGTGCTACCAAACCCACCCGCGCCCCGTCGGCTGGCGACAAATTCTTCCACGACGTTCAACTTCACCTGCACGACCGGCACGACGACGAGCTGGGCGATGCGATCCATCGGGTTGATGGTGAACGCGGCTTCCGAACGGTTCCACAGCGAAACCATCACCTGCCCCTGGTAGTCGGAGTCGATGAGGCCCACGAGATTCCCGAGGACGATGCCGTGCTTGTGACCCAGGCCCGATCGCGGCAGGACCACCGCCGCAAGCCCTGGATCCGCCAAATGAATAGCGATGCCGCTGGGCACGAGGGTGGCGGCGCCCGGCGTGAGCGTGAGCGGCGATTGGATGCAGGCACGGAGGTCGAGACCTGCCGCGCCGGCGGTGGAGTACTGCGGCAGCACCTCGCGCAACCGCAGGTCGAGAATTTTTACGTCCAGAGTCTTCAAACGAAGAGCCGCCTAGCGCCGTGGCAGCATCTTCGCGATGTGCTCAATCAACTGGCGCGCCAGCACGATCTTGGGCGCGAGCGGCAGCTCGTGCACACCCTCCTCGTCGAAAAGCGTTAGCGCGTTGGTGTCCTTGCCGAAAGTCTCCTGCGCGAGGTTTGCGGCAAGCAGCGGGATTCCCTTGGTCCTGCGCTTCGCCTGCGCGTTCGCTTTCAAGTCTTCTGTCTCGGCAGCGAAGCCAACGCAGAACGGTCCCTTCGGAAGCGCCGCGACCTCACCGAGGATGTCGGGGTTCAGCGCAAGTTCGAGCTTGAGGTTGCCATTGCCACGCTTGATCTTGTGCGGCTTGGGATCGACGGGGTGATAGTCCGCGACCGCGGCGACCGAAATGAAGACATCGGACTGCTTCGCCCGCGCCATCACGGCTTTGTGCATGTCGCGCGCAGTGATCACGTCAACGCGCTCCACGCCCGCCGGAGCGGCGAGCACCGTTGCGCCGGACACGAGCGTCACCTCCGCGCCGGCCTCTACCGCCGCTTGCGCGACGGCGTAGCCCATTTTCCCGGAGCTCTGATTCGTGACTCCGCGCACAGTGTCGATCGGCTCATAGGTCGGTCCCGCCGTGATCAAGACTTTTTTTTTGGAAAGTGCCTTGGGACCGAGCGCAGCCGCGACTTCAGCGAAGATCTCCTCGGGCTCGAGCATCCGTCCCATGCCACCCTCGCGGTCGGCATGGTCGCCCACCGTCGGCCCGAGGATGCCGACGCCGTCGGCGCGCAAGCGCGCGACGTTGCGCTGCGTCGCCGCGTTCTGCCACATCTCCACGTTCATTGCCGGCGCGACCATGAGCGAACAGCGGCGCGCGAGGCACAGGGCCGAGAGCAGGTCGTCGCCGAGCCCGTTCGCGACTTTCGCGAGGAAATCGGTCGTCGCGGGCGCGACCACGATGATGTCCCGGTCGCGCGAAAGCTCGATGTGGCCCATACTATCGGGCACGCGCATGTCCCACATATCGGTGTGCACAGGCTGGCCGGAGAGCGCCTGAAGCGTCGCCGGTGTTATGAAGCGGCAGGCTGCCTCGGTCATCACGACGCGCACGTCGGCGCCGGCCTTGATGAAAAGGCGCGTCAGCTCGGCCGCCTTGTAGGCGGCGATTCCGCCGGTGATCCCGAGCAGAATCCTCTTTCCAGAAACGTCCGTCATCGTAGACAGGGGTAGCGCGTTAAGCTGCAAACGAGATTTTAAGCGAAATCCATGGCCATTACAGACTGGCCCGTTCAGGAACGTCCCCGCGAGCGGCTGCTTGCTCTAGGCGCCGCCTCGCTCGCCGACGCTGAGCTGCTCGCAATCCTGCTTCGTACCGGCATCAAGGGAAAGAGCGCGGTCGACCTCGCACGCCAGCTGCTCGGGCGCTTCGGCTCCGTCGGCAGGCTGCTCGATGCGGGATCCACGAACCTCGCGGAGACCCCGGGTCTGGGGAGCGCCAAGCTCGCGCAGCTCCAGGCGGCCCTCGAGTTGGCGCGCCGTGCCCTCAAGGAGGAAATCTCCTCGCGAAATGCGTTGTCGTCGCCGCGAGCAGTGCGCGATTATCTGCGCCTTGCGCTCGCTGGACGCGAGCAGGAAGTCTTCGCTGTGCTGCTCCTCGACGCGCAGCATCGCGTCATCGCATACGAGGAGCTGTTCCGCGGCACGCTGACCCAGACGAGCGTTTACCCGCGCGAGGTGGTGAAGTGCTCCCTGCGGCATAATGCGGCGGCCGTGATTTTCGCGCATAACCACCCCTCCGGTGTCGCCGAGCCGAGCCATGCCGACGAGATCCTCACCCGCTCGCTGAAAAGCGCGCTCGCCCTGGTCGATATTGAGGTGCTCGACCATTTCATCGTCGCGGGCAGCCGCACGATGTCCTTTGCCGAACGCGGGCTGCTGTGACGATCCACGGCGGATCCTTCCCTGCGCTTGACTTTGAACTTGAACGCGCACCCTGTTTCAACCTATAATGCGCCCCTTTCCCGCGGAGCATCGCATGGCGCGCGTCTGCCAGGTAACGGGCAAGAAGCCCCAGGTGGGACACCACGTTTCCCACGCCAACAACAAGACCATACGCCGGTTCTACCCGAACTTGCAGTACCGCCGTTTCTGGGTGGAAAGCGAAAAGCGCTGGGTGAGGCTGCGCATTTCCAACGCCGGCGTGCGCATCATCGACAAGAAGGGCATCGACGCGGTGCTCAAAGAGCTGCGCGAGCGCGGCGAGATCTAGCCGAGGAGTCGCGACGATGCGCGAGAAGATCAAGCTCGAATCCACAGCCGGCACCGGCCATTTCTACACTACCACCAAGAACAAACGCAGCACGCCGGACAAGATCGAGTTGAAGAAGTACGACCCCAGGGCGCGCAAGCACGTCATCTACAAGGAAACGAAAATCAAATAAAAAGCCCGCGGAAACGGGCTTTTCGTTTGGCTTCAGACTCGAGCCAGCACTAACGCCGGCATCGGCCAACGAGTCGGCCAGGCGCGCCTACTTTGCCTGCGATTTCGTATCGCGCGGAGCCTCGGCAACGCCGCGCTTGTAGACGATCTTCTGGGTGCTGCCGTCGCAGGTTCCGACGAGCTTGCCTTCTCCTTCCTTCACCTGTTCGTTCGGAACAATGTCCAACGTGAAGGCTTGTACGCCGTTTGCCTTGATCTTCGCTTCGATCTCGGACTTGAGTTCCTCGCAAGGCTTCACCTGCGCAAGGGCTGGCGAAGCAATCAACATCGACGCAGCTACCGCGATAAGGCTCTTCATCCCATGTCTCCTTTCTTGCTGTAAATAGCCCCCCGAAACCGACTAGCGCCGTATATGCTACCCGGAAGTGCGGTGGCGCGCTGCGGAACAAAAAACCCGCCGGTCGGGCGGGGTCTTGGGGGTCTCCCGCTTCCACGGGGATGAAGCGCCCTAGGCGTAGCAGCGCAGCCGGTGCGAGAATTCCGCAAGCGGGCGGATGCCGCTCGACTCGGCGCGGTGGCACCAGTCCTGCAGTTGCCGAACGAGCTGCTCGCGGGAGGCGCTCGAGCGCTCCCACAGCGACGCGAGCTCGGCGCGCATCGAGTACACGGTGTGCAGCGCGCGCGATTTCGCCAATCCCTGCTTGAGGTTCGCGCGCTCAGTCTCGCACAGCGATTTTTCGTCGCGGTGGAGCCAGCGTTTCAGGCTCTTCAGAACGTGCGCGTCATGCGGCGCGAGCCGGCGCAGCTTGCCGAGCTCCTCGGCGTAGGTGCGCTTGAGCGACTTGGCGTATTTCGCGAGCACGTCGTAACGGTGCGTGATCACCGCCTGCAGGGTCTCCGAGTCCACCGCGGGTTTCGCCTCGGTGAAACGCGGCGTCGGCGCGACCTTCTTCACCTGTGCGAGGCCGAGCGCCTCGAGCAGGCAAATGTACATCCAGCCCAAGTCGATCTCGTACCACTTATTGGAAAGCTTCGCCGAGGTCGCATAGGCGTGGTGGTTGTTGTGCAATTCCTCGCCGCCGATGATGATGCCCCAGGGAACGATGTTCGTGCTCGCATCCTCGGTCGACCAGTTGCGGTATCCCCAGAAGTGGCCGATTCCGTTGATGACGCCCGCCGCCCAGAACGGGATCCAGGCGATCTGCGTGATGAGTATCAGAGCGCCCGGGACGATGCCGAACAGCATGACGTCGGCGGCGCCCATCAGGGTGATGCCGAGTATCGAGAAGCGGGAGTAGACGTTGCGCTCGAGCCAGTCCTCGGGCGTGCCGTGGCCGTAGCGGGTCATCGTCTCGCGGTTGTAGGATTCTTTAACGTACAGAAACACGCCGCCCCAGAGCACGCGGTTGATTCCGACCTGCTGTGGGCTGTGCGGGTCTTCAGCGGTTTCGCACTTGGCGTGGTGCTTGCGGTGAATCGCAGCCCACTCCTTGGTCACCATGCCGGTCGTCATCCACAGCCATAGACGAAAGAAGTGGCTCGCCAGCGGATGCAGATCGAGCGCGCGGTGTGCTTGGCAGCGATGCAGGAACACCGTCACGCTGACGATGGTGATGTGGGTAAGACCGACAGCGGCGAGGACGTAGCCCCACCACGGCAGGTCGAAAACGCCTGAAAACAGGACGCTGGATTCCATCAAGCTCCCCACTTTTGAGATTCGGCCGATTCTACGTGAATCCACACAAAGGGCAAGGACATAATCCCCGATCCCGCAGTCAGGGATTTCCTGACCCTATTTCATGTCCTTGCAAGCTGGTAAATTCACAGGGAATTTCTGTTCCGCGACGTGAGATTTTCACGCGGGATGTACATTACATAAAAGTGATCGTGCGCGAAAACCTTATCGTGCGCGAAAACCTTGGTTCCTAGGTTCATGCGTCACGCTCCAGCACCGCAGCGAAGAAGGCGTCGGTGCCATGCCGGTGCGGCCAAAGCTCGAGATACTCCTCCATATGGAGCCGGATGCCGCCTTTTTCAAGCACATCGCCCGCAGGCCGCAGCTTGAATCGGGTATTGCGCAGGAAATCCTCGACAATCCCGCGGTTTTCTTCCTCGAGGATGCTGCAGGTGGCATAAACGAGCCGCCCGCCCGGCTTCACGAGCCGCGCGGCGGCGGCGAGAATTGATTTCTGCTTTTGCACGAGCTCCGCAACATCCTCGGACGTCTGGCGCCACTTCATGTCGGGATTCCGCCGCAGAGTCCCGAGGCCGCTGCAGGGCGCATCCACCAGCACGCGGTCGATCTTGCCCGCCAAGCGCTTCACGCGCGCGTCGTTCACGCCCTCGATCCGCTGCGGATGCACGTTGGACAGTCCCGAGCGCGCAAGTCGGGGCTTCAGCCCGGCGAGTCGCTTCGGGGAGATGTCGAACGCGTAGAGGCGCCCCGTCGAGCGCATGAGTGCCCCGAGTGCGAGCGTCTTGCCGCCCGCGCCGGCGCAGAAATCCACCACCATCTCGCCGCGCTTGGGCGCGACCAGATGGCAGAGCAATTGGCTCCCTTCGTCCTGCACCTCAATGCTGCCTTCCAGAAACAACGCGTGCCGGTTGATCGCGGGCTTCTCCTTTAGCCTGATCCCTTCGGGCGAGTACGGCGTCGCCGTGGCGCGAAGCCCGTCGGCCGCGAGCCGTTCGAGCGCCGCTTCGCGCGAGATCTTCAGCGGATTCACGCGGAGGTCGAGCGGCGCGCTCTGCAGCAGGCCCTTCGCCAGCGCGAGCAGCGCGCTTTCGTCGTAGCGGGCGCGCAGGTGCTCGATCGCCCAATCGGGAAGCTCGCACTCGACCTCGAAGGGCTTCGGTGCGGCCGCCTCGCGTTTCACCGAAGCGAGCCACTCTGCCTCGTCGCCGCGCAACCAGGGGTCGAGCTCGCGCAAGTTCGCGCCGAGGAGCGCCATCCAGGTCGCGAGCGCTAGACGCCGCGGACTCTGCGTCGCCGCGACGCGCTCGAGAAGGCGCCGGCGCCTGAGCGCCGCGTACACCGAATCGGCGATCACGGCGCGGTCGCGCCGGCCGATCTTGGGGTGGCTGCGGAAAAACGCCGAGAGCGTCGCATCGGCGGGTTGTTCGAGCGGCAGCACGGCCGCAAAGGCCGCCGTGCACGCATCGAGCAGCGGCCGCGAGAAGCGCGTCACTTGCCGATGCGCGTGACGACCTGGTCGGAGCGCGTGCCGTCCGAATCCACGACCAGGACGCGCACCGGCAGGAAATCGCGCTCGGCGGCGAACCAGATGTCGGTCGCCTTGTCCTCGGGTCCGTCGCGCAATTTCGCGATGTGCAGCGTCTGCATTTCGCCTGCGGGCGTGGCGAGCTTCTCGGTACCAACGACGGTGAAGCGGAATGGAGTCAGCCCCCGCCCGTCCGCGCGCGTCACGTCGTATTCCTTGCCCTTGGGCGGGACGAATGCAAAGCTGTATGCGAGGCTCAAGGGGTCCTGTGCGGTGCCCTGCATCTGGAGCGTCTCCGACTTCCCCTTGCGCTCCTGCGTCACCGACCGCGCGTCCCAATCGAATTTGGCCGACACCGCCCAACCTCCGGGGCGCTCGTCACGGAATTCATCGGGACGCAGCCCTTGCCGCGTGATGTGGCCGCGGCTCGTGCGCTTCAAGACGCCGAACAACGCCAGGATTCCTCTCCCCCTCCCTTCGGAGGTGATCGCGTAGGTGCGGCCGTCGTGCTCGAGTATTTCCGAAACGTCTAGAAGAACCGTGCCGTTGCGTTTCAACTCGTAGGTGAGCGTGATGCGTTCGGGTGGGACCGCCTGGACCATGGCAGCCCACAAAGCGAGCACCGCAACACCTGCTCGGCGGAACGGACTGGAGGTCATTCTTCGACGAGCAGTGCCTGTCGAGCGTCGGACCCGTCAACGCGCACGATGCCGTTCTCGACCGCGAGCCGGCCCTCGACAAACCAACGTATCGCGAGAGGATAGACCCGGTGTTCCTGATGCAACACCCGCGCGGCGAGCGTCATTTCGGTGTCCCTGGCGTGCACGGGTACTGCCGCCTGCGCGATGATCGGGCCGTGATCGACCTGCGTCGTGACGAAGTGCACCGTGCAGCCGTGGAGCTTCACGCCCTCCCGAAGAGCGCGCCGGTGTGTGTGCAACCCTGGAAACGCCGGCAGCAGCGAAGGATGGATGTTGACCATCCGACCCGAGTAGTGCCGCGCGAAATCGCCGCCGAGGATACGCATGAAGCCGGCGAGCGCGACGAGATCGGGCGAATGCCCTTCGATCGCCGCCTCGAGCGCGGCGTCGAACGCACCGCGCGAGGAAAACTCGCGCTCATCGACCACCTGCGCGGGAATGCCGGACTGCGCGGCAAATTTCAGGCCCGGGGCGTCGGGACGGTTGCTGATCACGGCGGCGACCTTCGCGGGAAGCCCCGCGCCCACGATCGCCTCCATATTGCTGCCCCGGCCGGAGATCAGGATGACGATGTTCTTCACGCAGCTATTCTACCGCTCGGGTTCGTCGATCCGATTCCTGCCGAGCAGCGGGCATATCGCTACTCCTTCCGCGCAGCCGCGCCAGCGGGTTGCGGGAATCCCGGCAGCGGCTGCAAGCCGTCCGATTCGAACAGCTCCTGCAGTTGCGCGGCGGCCTCCTTGGAAGTCTGGATGAGCTGCGCCTCGTCGTGCTGCACGGCGTACTGGGCATCGAGCCGCTGCTCGTCGTGCTGCTTGAACAGCGTCACCGCGCGCTCGGAGGCCGCGATGCCGAAGCCCAGGGAAAGCAGCGCGTGGCGCGCCATGTCGAGGCTCGTCGGAAAGGTCTCGCGCCAGATGAGCTTGACTCCCAAGTCCCGCAGGCGAAACAGGTGTACGCGGTTACGCGCGCGCGCGAGGATCGGAACCTGCGGGAAGTGCTTGCGCACGACCGCCGCAGTCTTCACGGAGGCCTCGACATCGTCGATGGCCAGCACGAAGAGCTTCGCCTCGCCCGTCTTCGCCGCCTCGAGCAGCTCGAGGCGCGAAGCGTCGCCGTAATAGACCTTGCTGCCGAAGCGCCTCACGAAATCCACCTGCTGGTAGCTCACCTCGAGCGCAGTGAAAGGCACACCGCACATGCGCAGCACGCGCGAGATGATCTGCCCGACACGGCCGTAGCCGGCGATGATGACCGGGTTTCCCGGTCCCGTGATCGCATCGAACTCCGGTGTCGCGTGCCGCTCGGTCCAGCGCGCGAGCGCACGCTCGTGAGCTTCGAACGCGAGAGGCGCGAGCAGCATCGAGACGGTCACGACCACCACGAGGAGCTGAGCGGTGCCCGCCTCGAATATGCCGAGGCTCCCCGCCGCGACGAACAGAATGAAGGCGAACTCGCCGCCCTGAGAGACCGAAACTGCAAGTCGCTGCGCGGTGTCGTTCGGCGCGCCGCCGATCCTGGCGATCGCGTACATCAGTGCGAGCTTCGCGAGCATGAGGCCGAACACGAGGCCGAGCACCGCGAGCGGCCGCTCCCAAACAAGGCCGAGGTTCGCGCTCATGCCCACGGCGATGAAGAAAAGACCGAGCAGCAGGCCCTTGAAGGGCTCGATGTCGGCCTCCAGCTCGTGGCGAAATTCGGAATCGGCGAGGAGCACCCCGGCGAGGAAGGCGCCGAGCGAGGGCGACAAGCCGATTTTCTCCATGATGAGCGCGGCGCCCACCACGAGCAGCAGCGCCGCAGCGGTAAATACTTCGCGGCCGCCGTAGCTCGCCACCGCCTTCAGCACCGGACGCACGACGAGCCGGCTTGAGATGATGACGACGGCGATCACCGCCAATCCCTTGGCGGCGGCCATCCAGCCGCCCGCGGCGTGCGTTCCCGAATCGCCGAGCAGCGGCAGGAGCGCGAGCAGCGGGATCACCGACACGTCCTGGAAGAGCAGCACGGCGAAGGCTTCACGCCCGTGGCGCGTGGCGAGCTGCTTGCGCTCGGCAAGCGAGGCGAGGACGAGCGCGGTCGAGGACATCGCCAGGCCGAAGCCCGCGACGAGGGCCGCCTGCCAGGAGAAGCCGAACGCGAGCGCCAGGGCGGCGAGCACCGCACCGGTCGCGAGCACCTGCGCGCCGCCTAACCCGAACACGGGCTGGCGCAATACCCACAGGCGGCTCGGCTGCAGCTCCAGCCCGACGAGAAAAAGGAGCAGCACCACGCCGAACTCGGCGAACTGCAGCGTGGACTCGACCTCGCCGATCATGCCGAGGCCGAAGGGGCCGATCAGCATGCCGGCGCCGAGATAGCCGAGCACGGCGCCGAGCTTGAGGCGCTGAAACAGCGGTACGAGCAGCACCGCGGTGAGGAGAAAAACGGCTGCCTGTTCGAGCAGATGCATGGCGAATATCCCGGAGGAAGGGGACTCGCCGCATTATGCGCGAGCGGCGCGGCGCGCGAAACCGGACGGGGCGGCGCGCTAGCTCGTGGGCATTCCCGCAACCGCTGTAAGCATGCCGAGCGAGCCCATCTCGTAGCCGTCCACGGCGAAGGACATCTGCTCGTCCTCTCTGTGCAGCGCGGCGATGTAGAGCAGCGGCAGGTAGTGCTCGGGGGTCGGCACCGCGAGGCGCGCGTCCTCGCCCAGCCGTTCGAATTCGATGAGCGCCTGATGGTCGCGCGAAGCGAGCGCCTCGCGCACTCGCTCGTTGAAGCGCGCCGCCCAGTCGAAAGCTGGGCCGCCTGCCCGCTTCATGAGGCGCAAGTTGTGCACGACGTTGCCGCTGCCTGCGACGAGCACGCCTTCGTCGCGCAGCGGCGCGAGCCGCTTGCCGGTTTCGTAATGGAACTCGGGGGCTCGCGTTCCGTCGATGCTCAGTTGGACCACCGGAATCTTTGCGTCGGGGTAGGCGTGCTTCAGCACAGACCAGGTGCCATGATCGAGTCCCCAAGAATCATTGAGCCGTACCTCGACGGGCTCGAGCAGCTCGCGAACGCGAGCGGCAAGCCGCGGATCGCCCGGCGCAGGGTACTGGACGTCGAACAGCGCTTGCGGGAAACCGTAGAAATCGTGGATCGTTTTCGGCCTTTCCATCGCGGTCACCGCGGTTTCCTCCGTATACCAGTGCGCCGAGACGCATAGGATCGCTTTGGGCCGCGGGATGGACTCGCCGAGGGCTCGCCAGGTCTCGGTGTATTTGTTGCGCTCGAGTGTGTTCATCGGGCTGCCGTGCCCAAAAAACACCACCGGCATTCTGGAGTGGGCTTTCGCCATCTGGGGCCCTATGCCAGGTCGAACAGCAGCACTTCGGCGCCTTCGCCCTTTTCAAGCGGGATTTCGGGCGTATTAGTAGCTTTCAGCGCATCGCCCGCCTCGAGCACCTGACCGTTCGCGGCGAGCTTGCCGCGCGCCACGTGCAAATAGGCGCGGCGGCCGGGTTGAAGCTTGTGGATCGCGCGGTCCGCACCATCGAGAAGCGCGGCGTACACAAAAGCGTCCTGGTGGATCGTCACGGACCCGTCGCGTCCGTCGGGCGAGGCGACCAGCCGCAGCCGCCCGCGCCTGGACGCCGCGTCGAAATGCTTCTGCTCGTAGCTCGGCGGGATGCCGGTAACCCTGGGCTCGATCCAGATTTGGAGAAAGTGCGTCACGTCTTGAGCGTGATTGAACTCGCTGTGCAGCACGCCCTTCCCCGCGCTCATACGCTGCACGTCCCCCGGCACGATGGTCGAACCGTTTCCCATGCTGTCCTTGTGGGCGAGCTCGCCCCCCAGCACGTAGCTGATGATCTCCATGTCGCGGTGGCCGTGAGTGCCGAAACCCGTGCCCGGCTGAATTCGGTCCTCGTTGATTACCCTGAGATGGCCGAATCCCATGTGCTCGGCGTCGTGGTAATCGGCGAAGGAGAAGCTGTGGTAGGAGCGCAACCAGCCGTGGTCGGTCTGGCCGCGTTCTTCGCTTTTGCGGATTTCGATCATCGCGGGCCTCGGTGTCGACTCGATATGGGGTGCGCAGGCAATTCATCAAGGGCTGATGATCTTCATGTTGAATGCCCGCTCGACGAGCCAGATTCCCGCGATCGCCGCGATCGCGATGGACCCCCCGACGAAGACCAGGCGCCGGTAGAACCAGCTCGCGCGCAGCGCGTACGCGATCGGCAGGAACACGCTCACGATCGCGAGCTGGCCGACCTCCACGCCGAGATTGAAACCGACGAGCGCGATGAGCAGCGCACCCTGGGGCAGTCCGAGGTCTCTCAGAACGCTGGCGAAGCCGAAGCCGTGAATCAGCCCGAAGGCGAAGGCGACCATCCAGCGCCGCCCGTGTACCAGGGGAAAGACGTTGTTGAGCGCGGCGAGCACCACCGAGGTCGCAATCGCCGATTCCACCAGACGCGAAGGCAGCGAAATCACCCCCAGCGCCGCGAGGCTCAGCGTGATCGAATGAGCCACCGTGAACGAAGTGACAATCTTGAACACGTCCCAGAACGCCGGGGGAAACCGCGTGACCGCCTGCCAGCGTCCCCCTTCGAGCACGAGCACCGCGGGCAGAAGCAGCGACAGCAGGAACAAGATATGGTCGAAGCCGATCCAGATGTGCCATACGCCTTCACGTGCGTAATCGACAAACTGGGTGAGCGCCGAGACCTTCGCGAGCTCGAAGCTTTGGGTCGCCCGCTCCGGACCGAAGATGGCCGTGCGCGTGGCTACCCCGTGTTCGAGTCTCAGCAATCCCCTGTGCTGCGGATCGAGGTCGGCGAAGAGGCTGTAGCTGATTTCGAGCGTTGTCACCACCTCGGGACAGGTTGCCGCAAAGCGCATCACCGAATAGGCGCCGTCGCTGTGGTCGTCGACGAGAAATTCGGTCGCGTGAGCGGGGCAGTCTGCGTCCCTCGAGCGCAGCTTCAATCTCGCGAGAGCATAGGCCGTGATGTCCGCGTGATGCGCCTTCACTTCGCCCCAGGTGATATCGCCGTCTCCGCTGTCGTCCAGGCCGATCGCAAAATCGAGGTCGCGCAGCGCGATGTCCCACTGTCCAGCGATGTTCGCCCCTTCGACGCTGATGGCAAGATAGCTGTCGCTTGGCTTGTGCGCGAGCGCAGAGGAAGCGACCAGCAAAAGGAGTACCGCTGGCAGCGCTTTCATCGCTTGAGCGCTTTCAGCTTTTCCGCCGTGCGGCGGAGGCCCGGATCCTCATGCCCCGAGCGCTCCAGCCAGTCGAGCGCCTCCTGCGCGACCCCTGGGTCTTTCATCGCGAGCGCCGCCTCGAGCAGGATGCGCGCATCGCGCGGCTCGCGCTGCAGTCTCCAATTTTCCCGCGCCAGCGCGAGGGCCTTTTCCTTGTTGCCGAGAAGGTAGAGGTTGAAGCGCGCCTCCTCCTGCTGATGCAGCTTGTCGCCGCGCAACGCCGCGGCGTCGAACCGGGATCTGAGCGCCTCGATGTGCTCTCGCGCCTTCGGCACCTTCAGTGCCTGTTCGGCAAGGGCGAGACGAAGAAGCAAGATGTCCGACTTCACCCAGTCGACGAGCAGCGGGACGACTTCCTCGGGGCGTCCCTGGTCGAGCAGAAAGTCCGCGTAGGCCGCGAGCAGGAACTGGTCGTTGATCGGTTCAAAGTACGCCGCGCGGAAATGCTCCTCGGCTTGCTTCACGTCACCTTGTCGCAAAGCCATCTCGGCAAGGCGCGTCAGCACCCAGACCTTCACTTCGGGCGGAACGTCCGCTGTCTTGGCAAGCGCCGCGGAGAGGGCGCGATGCGCGGCGGCGGCCTTGCCCGTGGTGCCATCGAGGTAGGCTATGCAGCCGACAGCGTAGAGTTCGGATTCGAGCCTCTGCAGGGCCGAGCAATCCTCGCGTGCGCTCTCGTAATCGGCCTGCACCATGTGGATCGCGGCGCGCCAGGACCATGCGCGTGCGTTCTTGGGATCTTCGCGCGTCGCTGTTTCGAGGTCCCGCATTGCGCCGGAGAAATCGTGGCTGTACTGCTTGAGGATCGCGCGCATCACGAGAACGTCCAGCGGCGGGGCGGGCAGGTCCCACCAGGGTTTGAGCGCCGCCTGCGCGTAACCCACGTAGCGAGGGTCCCCTTCCGAGCTGGCAAGCGCGAAATAGCGTTCGGCGAGTCGGACCGCCGTTTCCCGTTTGCGCGGGTTAGCGGTTAGCTCGGCACGCAACTGGCGCAGCTCGCGAACGACCGGATCGCCCGGCCTCACGGGCAATCGCTCGAGCACCGCTGTGTCGTCCTTCGGCACGTAGGGCGCCGCGTACGCGGCGGCCGCAAGCGACGCGATCGCCAGGGCGCGCGAGCAGTCAGTGACTGTGCCGGTGATGAATGTCCGGAAAGTGCACATGGCTGTGGCCGAGGGGATCATGTTCGTGACCGTGCGAGTGCGGCTCGGCGCCATCCCACGCAAAATCGTGCTCATGGCGATGATGCTCGTCATGGGTATGGGGGTGAGTGTGCGTCAGCGCCTCGTGCCGGTGCAGGTGCCGGTGGCGTTCGGTGAGATGTAGCGCCACGCCGACCGCCATCAAGACCGCTGCGACCCAGAAAAACGCATCCGGCGCCTCGCCGAGCAACGCAAACGACGCGGCTGCACCAATAAAAGGCGCGGTTGAAAAATAGGCGCCGGTCCGCGCAGTGCCGAGCTGCCGCAACGCCACAATGAAAAGAGCAAGGCTCACTCCATAGCCGAGCAGGCCGACCAGAGCAGCAGCAGCGGCGACCTCCGGTGCCGGCAGCGCCGCTCCAAAGGCCGCCGCCACGCAAAGGTTCACCGTTCCGGCCGCCAGACCTTTGATCGCGGCGATCTTGACGGAGTCCCCAGCCGAAATCTTGCGCGTGAGGTTGTTGTCGAGCGCCCAGCACAAGCAGGCAACCGCCACCGCGAGCGCCGGCCAGGAGGTCGCGATCTCCCCCGGTCGCCAGCCGAGAATCGCGCCGCCACAGACGATCAGAGACATTCCCAGCATCAGGCGTCGGTCGAAATTCTCTCGAAACACGAACCAAGCCAGGAGAGCGGTGAACACGCTCTCGAGGTTCAAAAGCAGGGACACCGACGAGGCGGAGCTCGCGGCAAGGGCGAGCATCAGAAGCGCGGGGCCGATTACGCCTCCAGAAATGACCGCGCCGGCGATCCACTTGTAGTCACCCGGCGCGAATCGGGGCCGCTCGGCCGCGGTCCAAATCAAGCCGCGCACAGCAAGCCACAGGCCGAGCCCCACTCCCGACCCCGCATAGAGAAGGCCGGCAAGCATGACCGGCCCGATTTCTCCGACGAGGAGTTTGGCAATCGGGGTGCTCGCCCCGAACAGAACCGCGCCGAGCAGGGCATAGGCGATGCCCGGGTTCACTTGCCAATCCGCGCAAGCGGTAGCGGAGCCAGGGGGACCCGGCGCGCAGTCCGGCCCCCGTCTGGCGAATCCTTCGCGCTTTCAACGATGTATGCTAGGATACCCCGTGGTTGACGGGTTTCCGGTGACCGGATCATTCTAATAACGCTCAGAGAGAGGAGACATTGCATGAAGAAGCTCATGTCGCTGTTGGTAGCCGCGGTCTTCGCGGTGTCGAGTGGCTTTGCCGTCGCGGCGTCCCACGCCGGCGCGCCGATGAAGAAAGACGAAATGAAGAAGGATGGAATGAAGAAAGACGGGAAGAAAGCTGATAAGAAAGCCTCGAAGAAAGCCGCAAAGAAGGACGAGATGAAGAAATAGGCTTTTCGATCCATAGAAAAAGGCAGGGAACGCCCCTGCCTTTTTTATTTTCCCTCGACTGAGGCCTGCTGCGCGCCAGCTTCGCGTTCGGCAATCTCCTTGCGTACAGCGGTCATGTCGAGTTCCTTGCCCTGGCGAATGACCTGCTCGAGCGCCGAACCCGGAAGCGCGCCCGCCTGAGAGAAGAGAATCACCTTCTCGCGAAAAAGCATCAGCGTTGGGATCGAGCGGATGTTGAACGAGGCGGCCAGCTCCTGCTCATCGTCGCTGTTCACTTTCCCAAAGACGATGTCGGCGTGCTTTTCCGAAGCGGCTTCGAATACCGGCGCGAAACCCTTGCACGGCCCGCACCAGGGCGCCCAGAAGTCGACGAGGACCATGTCGTTGCCGTTCACGACTTGCTCGAAATTGTCCTTGGTCAACGCGATCGTTGCCATGCGGGGATCTCCGGAATTCGACGAGACACAAGTATAGCAGGGGCGTCTGCGCCCCTTAACGCAGCGCGTTCAGAAAATCCGCGATCGAGTGCCAGTATTCTGGCTCACCGGAGATGCTGTCGTGATCCGAGCGCGGAACTTCATGCCAGGTCTTCGTGCCGCGCCAGGCCTCGAACAAAGCGCGCGAGTGCGCGGCCGGGATGACCCGGTCTTCAGTCGCAACAAGGCACAGCAGCGGCGCCGCGATCTGGGGTGCGCGCGAAAGCGAGTCGAAGCGATGCCGGAGCATGAGCGACACCGGCAGAAAAGGATAGTGGCGCTTTGCCACTTCGACGATACTGTCGTAAGGCGACACGAGTATGACGCCCCGCAGGAGGCGATGCGCCGCCAGGTGAATCGCCACACCGCTGCCCAGACTGCGGCCCATAGCGACGATACGTTCGGAATTCACCTCCGGACGCCGCTTTGCGTAGTCGTGGATCACGAGTCCGTCCTCAAGGAGCCCCTTTTCCCCGGGTTTGCCTTCGCTCTCCCCGTAGCCGCGAAAGTTCACGAGCAGCAGCGACCAGCCGACGAAATGGTCCGCAACGTCGACAAGCCAGGAAACTTCCTCCGCGTTGCCGCCGAAGTAGATGACGAGCGGCGCGGGCGCTCCGTCGCCTTTTACCAGCCAGCCGCGGAGCGTGACGCCATCCACGGCGACGATGCTCACCTCCTCGATGTTCGGGCGCAGTGCGGGGGGGGAGTCCAGCGGACGCGGGAAGAACAGCATCCGCTCCTGGAAAAGCCACATGAGCAGCGGGACGCCGATGGCGACGCCGAGCACGATCTTCAGGAGCGAACCTACCATCAATGCAGTTTGACGCTCGGCTCAGTGCCGCGTTTGAGGAGGCGCGCCAGCGTATCGAGCGCGACGCCGATAGGACCATGGAGCGCGTACAGGTGCATCTTGTACAGCGACAGGTACATCAGCCGCGCGAACCAGCCCTCGACGCGATAGCTCCTGCCGGAGAGAAAACCCATCAGCGATCCGATAGTGCTGTATTCGCCGAGCGACACGAGAGTACCGAAGTCGCGGTAGCGGAAGGGCGTGAGCGGCCGCCCGTGCATACGCAGCGCCATCGATCCGAGAAGGTGGGAAGCCTCCTGATGCGCCGCTTGCGCGGCCGGTGGCACAGGCCGCTGCTTGCCTTTGCGCGGGAATGCCGAGCAGTCGCCCAGAGCGAAAATGTCCGGATCGCGCGTCGTCTGCAGCGTCGGCTGGACGACGAGCTGGTTGATGTGGTTGGTTTCGAGCCCGTCGAGATTCCTGAGGAGATCTGCCCCTTTGATTCCCGCCGCCCAGACCGCAAGGTCCGCGGGGTAGGATTTACCGCTTTGGGTCTTCACCTCGCCCGCCGTGATCTCGATGGCTTGCTCGGAGCACGCGACACATACGCCTAGGTCTTCGAGCGCTACGGTCACGGCCTTGGCAATACGCTCGGGGAGCATCGGCAGGATTCGAGGGTCGGCGTTGAGGAGGGTAATATGGAGGAACCGCTCCGGGTCGATGTTTTGGAGGCCGTATCCGGCGAGGACGCGCGTGGTGTTGCGCAGCTCGGCAGCGAGCTCGACGCCGGTCGCTCCCGCGCCGACGATCACCACCCGCAACTGGGCCGGCGTACGGACGGGCCGATAGTTGGCCTGAATGCAAGCGTTGATCAGGCGCCGGTGGAAGCGGTCGGCTTCTGCAGCAGACTCCAGCGCGTAGGCGTGCTCTTCGACTCCGGGGACGCCGAAAGTGTTCGCGACGCTGCCGATTGCGATCACTAGGGTGTCGTAGCTCAGCGTGCGGCGCGGGATGACTTCGACGCCGCGCTCATCCACCGTTGGGGCCACCACGATCTCGCGGCGCGTTCGGTCGACACTCTCCAACGCGCCGCAGCAGAAGGTGAAGTCGTGCCAGCGCGCCTGCGCGAGGTAGTCGAGCTGGTGCGCGTGAATATCCATGCTTCCGGCGGCCACCTCGTGCAAGAGGGGCTTCCACAGATGGGTTTCGTTCTTATCCACAAGGGTCACGGTGGCGCGTCCTCTGCGTCCGAAGCGATCCCCCGCCCGCGTCGCGAGCTCAAGCCCTCCGGCGCCGCCGCCGACGATAACGATGCGATGGGGATCGGTCATGAAATTTCGGCTGGCCGGGAAACGCTGATATGATTTTCGTCCCAGATTATGCATGACTCGACCAGACCCTATCGTGGGCGCTTTGCTCCCTCCCCGACCGGTCCGCTGCACTTCGGCTCGCTCGTCGCCGCGGTCGGCAGCTACCTCGAAGCACGCTGGAACAGGGGCAGATGGCTGGTGCGCATGGAGGATCTCGACCGGCCGCGTGAGGCTCGGGGGGCTTCCGAGGCGATTCTCAGGATGCTCGAGGCGTATGGGTTCGAGTGGGACGGAAAAGTCGTGTTCCAGAGCCGTCGCGACGCAGCCTACGGAGCGGCGCTGAAACGCCTTGAGCATGAGCATGCGGTGTTCCCCTGCGCTTGCACGCGGCGGGAAATCTCCGATTCGACCGTATCCGCGGCGAGCGAGTCCATCTACCCCGGCACCTGCCGCAAGGGGCTTTCGCCTGGACGCCCGGCTCGAGCGATGCGCGTGCGCGTCGACAACACAGTGATCGCGTTTGAGGACCTCCTTCAAGGCAGGATCGAGCAGAACCTGGCTCGAGAGGTCGGCGACTTCGTTGTGCGGCGCGCGGACGGCCTTTTTGCCTATCAGCTCGCAGTGGTGGTCGATGATTTCGAGCAGAGCATCACCGATGTGGTGCGCGGCGCCGATTTGCTCGCCTCTACGGCGCGGCAGATATTGTTGCAGCGCTTGTTGGGTCAGCCGACTCCGCGATACATGCATCTTCCGGTCGCGGTGAACCAAACCGGAGAAAAGCTCAGCAAGCAGACGCGCGCCGCCCCTTTGACCGTCACGGAGGCCCCGGTTCGGCTTTGGCAAGCCTTGCGCTTTCTTGGCCAGGAACCGCCGACGGAGCTCGCGGCAGGGAGAATTGCGGAGATCTGGAACTGGGCGCTGGCGAACTGGCGTACCGAAAGAATCCCGACTCGACGCAGTATCCGGGAGGGCGAAGCGGGCTGAACGAGCCAGACTACGCTGCCTGGCGCCCTGGCAGAAGCACGGCTGCCAGTGCAGCAACGACCAAGACGAGCGCGGCCAAATCGCTCCACTGCGGACGTTCGCCCAACAACAGCATTCCGCTGAACACACCCACGATCGGGATCATCAACGTGGAGAGCGAGGAAACGCTGATCGGCGCATGGGTCGCGATCTTGATCCAGGCCCAGTTGCAGAAGATCGAGCTGACGAGCGCATTGTAGACGAGCCCCCAGAAAGGCCAAGTCGAGAGCGCGAGCGGCGAAAAACTCCCTTCCTCGAACAACACAGCGCCCGAGAGAATCGGCGCGAGAGCGAGCAGCATCTGCCAGCCGGTAAAGGAAGTAGTCGGCAGATCGACCGGCCAGCGCTTCATGATGGCGGTGCTGACCGCCCAGCTGATCGCCGAAGCGATGAGCAGCAGGGCCCCGGCCGGCGAGCGCCCGACGGCATGGATTTCGTCACCGAGGAGCACCAGCATCCCGAGGACGCCCAGAACCACGCCCGCGAGCCGGCTTCCGGTCACCGGCTCGCGCAGGACCCACACGCCGAGCAGCACGCCCCACACCGGAAATGTATACGCGAGGATCGCGGCACGCCCCGATTCCATGAACGTAAGGCCGTAGACTGCGAGAACATTCCAAGCAGCCACGTTGAAAAGCGTAATCGCGATCAGCCTCGGCCAGCCTCCCGGAGGAACGCGGATCGGCAACCGATTGGCCCGCGCAATTGCGAAGAGGCCCGCCGCCCCGGCCGCGAGACACAGCACGCGGAAGTGCAGAGGCGGCATTTCGGCCATCACGACCTTCATGACCGGCCAATTGAATCCCCAGCCGAGCGCAAGCAGGACAACCAGGGCAAATATCGGTGGGGGCGGTACGTAGGTGTGCGCGCTCACGATTCGCTTATTTTCCGGCCCTTCGGAAAAGGCGCGGATCATTTAAAAACAAAGAGTTGAAGGTAGGTGTCTACTGACTTCTAGGGCGACGATTCCGATGTAATGCTTTATTTATATGGATTTTTATCTTCTCGGCCCTAGAACCCCTATTGCGTCGCACAAATTATTCTTGACATCGATTGTTTTCCTTGTAGAATTCTATTTGTTGCGATGCAACAAATATCCAGAGTAGCACCAAGACCGAGGCACCACAGGACAAGAGCACTAACCTAACGGCAAACATTCCAACCTTTTACGGAGATGATCATGAACTTCACGCCCGAACAAATCGCCAGCACGAACAAGGCCGGCATCGAGACCATCCTGGGTCTCGCGCACACGCAGTTCTCCGCTTTCGAGCGCCTGTCCGCGCTGTATTTCAATGCAACCAAGGCCGCATTCGAGGAAGGCGTCGGCCACGCCAAGGCGTTGCTCAACGCCAAAGACCCCCAGGAATACCTCAACCTGAACGCCGCGGCAACCCAGCCGACGATGGAAAAAGCCATCGCCTACTCGCGCAGCGTATACGAAATTGCTGCCCAAACGAACGGCGAATTGGCCAAGTTCCTCGAAGCGCAAGCCGTCGAGTTTAACAAGAACCTGGTCGGTCTTCTCGACAAGGTCTCGAAGAACGCGCCAGCCGGCTCCGACGTCGCCGTCGCCGCCGTGAAGTCCGCGCTCGCTGCGGCCAACACAGCCTATGAGAGCTTCAACAAGGTCGCAAAGCAGGCCACCGAGATCGCCGAAGCGAATTTCGCCGCGGCGACTTCATCCGCCAAGGAATCCAAGAAACAGCGCGCCGCAGCCTAACCTACAGGCTTCGCGCCCACGGCCCCTCCTCCTCCTCTCCGTGGGTGCCCTAAAGCCCTGGCGCAAGCCAGGGCTTTTTGTTTGTACTAAGGCTTTTCTTCCCACCTGCCGCCGAGCGCAGCCACCCCAAGCTTCATCTGCTCGATAGCTGGCATCACTTCTTCCGGCGCACCCCGCACCCCGAGTTCGATGTGACGGCGCACGCCTGCCTCGCCCATGCTGGGCAGGCTGAAGGACTTCAGGCCGCGGTAGCGCTGCTCCAGTTCGATCATCAGCGGCGTGACGATCGATTCGGGAAGGTCATAGACGATGACCGAGGCCTCGGCTTCCGGCGTGCGGTGAAACAAATGCGCATAGCGTTGGTCGAGCACCCACTCGACCATGGGCCAGGCCATCACCGGGAATCCCGGGACGAAATGGTGGTCTTCCAGGGAAAACCCGGGGATGCGGTTGTACGGATTGGGAATGATGCGCGAGCCACGCGGAAATTCGCCCATTTTGAGCCGTTGCGGTGTGATTTCCATGTCGGTGCGCGAGCGAATCGCCGCCTCCGCATCGGGGTGTAGGACTAATTCAAGGCCGAGCGCGTCCGCCGCGCACTGGCGCGTGTGATCGTCCGGCGTCGCGCCGATGCCGCCGAAGCTGAAGACGAGGTCTCCCGAAGCGAACGTGCGCTTGAGCGTCGCGGTGATGAGATCCGGCATGTCGCCGAGATACTCGCACCAGTGGAGCCTCATTCCACGCGAGCCGAGAATCGAGATCACTTTGGTGAAATGCTTGTCCTCGCGCTTGCCGCGAATGATTTCCTCGCCAATGATGATCGCGCCGACCCTCACACCCGCCTCACCGTACCCTGGATCGGCTCGCTGCGCAGCTCGCCGAGGCGCGAGAGGCCGAAATGGATGAAAGCGAGCCCACCGTACACCGGCACGAAGAGCCCAAGCACGGGGACATGACCGATGAGCGCGAGCGCGACACCCAGCAGAAACAGCTCACCGCGATGGCGGCGGACGATCTCGGCGATCTCGGCGGCGGTCGCGTGCTCCGCGAGAGCGTCGTAGCGGAACACGCGCTGGTTGAAATAGCCGAACAGAGCGATGGGAAGCACCGGCCAAAGCAGCGGAATCAGCCATAGCGGCAAGCTGACCGCAAAGAGCAACGCAAACAGCATAAGCGCAGCGAGGGCATTCCAGAGGCTGCCGGCGAACGTGCCGCCCTGTCGGTGGACGAGCCCCGGGTAGTCGCGCGCGCCGACATGAGCGGCCATCGCCGGCATGGAAACAACGCTGATGATCAGCACGGCCGTGATCAGAACCACGGGCACGAACAACAGCAGCAGGAGGATCCATCCGAACCATGCGGCAATGAGCTTGAGGGGCCAGACCGAGACCGCCCATTCATACGCCGGCCACTGGTGCAGCTGAGCGGTGATCCACTGCGCGGCCTCGCCCCAGTAAAGCGCGGCGAGCGTCATCCATAGGACAAGCGCGACGATCACCGGCCATACCATGAGCCAGAGCATCTTCGGATGCAGCAAACTGACAAACGCCCGCGCATATGGACCGCCCGGAGCGCTGAAAATCAGCGCTGAATAGTTTGCCACATCTTCGACAGCCGCTTCACCGAAACCGGCACGGAGGTCTTCAGCTCCTGGGCGAAAAGCTGCACGCGTAGCTCCTCAAGCAGCCAGTGGAACTGTTCGAGCTGCGGGTCTTGGGTGCCGGACTTCAGTTGCCTCGCCTGGTCTCTCTGCCAATGGGCCGCGAGCGGCGCAAACTCCGCGGCGAGGCGCGCATCGCGCTGCGGATTCGCGCGCAGCTTGTCGAGACGCAAGCTCGCCGCCTTGAGATAGCGAGGGAAATGCTGCAAGCGCTCGTAGGGAGTCTGTTCGATGAACCGCTTGGACAACAGGCGGGACAGGTTTTCCTGAACGTCGCGGCAGGACTCGGGAAACGCCTTGGACAGCTCCTTGAGCTGCTTCTGCAGCGCCGCGTGCTCAGAGAGAATCTTCCCAACGAGTCGCGCGATCTCCTGGGCGAGCAGCGTCACCCGCGAGCGCGCCTCGTCGCGGCGGCGCTCGAACTCCGCCCGGATCCGTGGCCAGGGTTCCACTACGCAGACGCGGTCGAACGCGGCCACGAGCAGTTGCTCCTTGAGTTCAGCCGCGTCACCGAAGGCCGCGAACTGCAGCGTCATAGCGTGCAGCCCCGGCAGATTCTTCTCGATGTAGCGCGCCTGATCTTTGAGCTGCAGCATGAATAGCCGCCGCAACCCCGGGCGATGCGCTTCGCGCGCCTTGTCAGCCGAGTCGAACACCTCCAGGCTCACGGAATCGCCGTGATCCACGAGGCCCGGATAGCCGATCAGCGTCTGGGAGCCGCGCCGGATCTCCATTACTTCCTCGAGATCGCCGAAATCCCAGGCGGTGACTTTCGCTGCCGGCGCATCCGCCCGCGCGACCTCGGCAAACTGCTCTCCGGCCCTTTGGCCGAGCTCGGCGCGCAGCTGGGCGAGGTTGCGACTGGTCGCGAGCTGCCGACCGTACTCGTCGACGACGCGGAAATTCATCGAAAGATGTGCGGGCAGCATTTCTTGCCGGAAAGCATCGAGCGGAACGGCGAGGTTCAGCTGGCGGCGCGCGTAGCGAGCGATGGCCTGCGCAAGCGGCGCATCCGCGCGCTCGTTCGCCCGAAGGAACGCGTCGACGAACTCCGGCAGCGGACCGAGCTGGTGGCGGAGCTTCTGCGGCAGCGACTTGGCCAGGCGCGTTATCTTCTCGCGCGCAAGCCCCGGCACGAGCCAGTCGCACCGGGCTGCGTCGACCTGGTTCAACGCAAGAAGCGGCACGACGAGCGTCACGCCGTCGCGGGGCGAGCCCGGCTCGTGATGGTAGTCGAGCGCGAAGCTGCGTCCCGCCACCTCGAGCTGGTGGGGAAACTGCTCCGTCGTGATCCCCGCCGCCTCGTGGCGCATCAGGTCCTCGCGCTTGAGGAAAAGCAGCTTCAGATTTTTCGCTTCCGCTTCGCGGCGCCAGCGGTCGAAATCCGCGCCGTTGTGCACGCCTTCGGGGACGAGGCTCTCGTAGAACGCGTGGATCAGCTCCTCGTCCACCAGCACGTCGGGCCGGCGTGACTTGTGCTCGAGCTGCTCAATCTCGCGGGTGAGCTTGCGGTTATGCAGAAAAAACGGCGCGCGCGTCTCGTAGTCGCCTTCGACCAGCGCCTGGCGGATGAATATCCTTCTCGATTCGACTGGGTCCATCGGGCCGTAGTGCACGCGCCGCTTTGCATACAGCAGCAACCCGTAGAGCGTTCCGCGCTCGAATGCGGCGACGCGAGCGGGCTGCTTCTCCCAATGCGGTTCGTATTGGTGGCGCTTGACCAGGTGCGCACCGACCGACTCGAGCCACTCGGGCTCGACGGTCGCGACGCAGCGCGCGTAAAGGCGCGTGGTCTCGGTCAGCTCCGCCGCCATGACCCAGCGCCCGGCCTTCCTTCTCACGCCCGAGCCGGGATGAATCCAGAAGCGGATGCCACGAGCACCCAGATAATTTCCTTCATCGGTCTTCATGCCGACGTTGCCGAGCAGGCCCGCGAGCAGCGCCTGATGCACCTGCTGATAGGTGGCAGGCGTCTCGGAAATACGCCAGCCGAGCTCGGCAGCCAGCTCCTTGAGCTGCCCGTGAATGTCGCGCCATTCGCGCATGCGGTTGAAGGACAGGAAATGCTCGCGGCATGCCTCGTGCAGCTTGCGGCCGGATTTCCTGCGCTCGAGCGCTTCATCGAAGAACTTCCAGAGCTTCAGCCAGGAAAGGAAATCGGACTTCTCGTCGATGAAGCGCTTCTGCGCTTCGTCGGCTGCCGCGGCCCGTTCGCTCGGCCTCTGGCGGGGATCCTGCACCGAGAGCGCCGCGGCGATGACGAGCACCTCGCGAAGCGCGTTCTCCGATTTCGCCGCGAGCACCATGCGGCCGATACGCGGGTCCACCGGCAGCTTCGCGAGCTGCCTCCCGACTTCGGTCAGCTCGTTGGCTTCGTCCACGGCCCCCAGCTCGGCGAGCAGCGCATAGCCGTCTTGGATCGCCCTGGGCGCCGGCGGATCGATGAATGGAAACTCCTCGACCGCTCCCAGGTCGAGCGACTTCATTCGCAGGATGACGTTGGCGAGCGACGAGCGCAGCACTTCCGGATCGGTGAACGCCGGGCGCGAGTTGAATTCCTCCTCGGCGTAGAGGCGGATGCAGACCCCGCTCGCAACCCGGCCGCAGCGGCCGGCGCGCTGCTTGGCCGAGGCCTGGGAGACGTTTTCGACGCGCAGTTGCTCGACCTTGCTCCGGTAGCTGTAGCGTTTGACGCGCGCGAGACCGGTGTCGATCACGTAGCGGACGCCCGGCACGGTGAGGGAGGTCTCCGCGACATTGGTCGCGAGCACGATGCGCCGGCCGCCGTGCGGCTTGAATATGCGTTCCTGCTCCTCGGCCGAGAGGCGCGCGAACAGGGGCAGGATCTCCGTGTGAGGCGGATGGTGTTTGCGCAGCGTCTCCGCCGCCTCCCGGATCTCGCGCTCGCCCGGCAGGAACACGAGGACGTCGCCCTGGCCCTCGCGCGCGAGCTCCTCCGTCGCATCGCTGATCGCCTCGTTGAGATCGTAGTCCTCGTCTTGGGACTCGACCGGGTGGTAGCGGACCTCCACCGGGTACAGGCGCCCGGAAACCTCGATGACGGGAGCCTCGTCGAAGTGCTTCGAGAACCGCTCGGCATCGATGGTTGCCGAAGTGATGACGAGCTTGAGTTCCGGTCGCCGCGGGAGGAGTTGCTTCACATAGCCGAGCAGGAAGTCGATGTTGAGGCTGCGCTCGTGAGCCTCGTCGATGATCAGCGTGTCGTATTGCCGCAATTCCCGGTCGCCCTGCGTCTCGGCGAGCAGGATGCCGTCGGTCATGATCTTGACGTAGGAGCGCGGGCCAACGCGATCGGTGAAGCGGATCTTGTAGCCGACCGCGCCGCCGAGCTCCGTCTTCAGCTCCTGCGCGACGCGGGTGGCGGTGGCGCGCGCGGCGATCCTGCGCGGCTGGGTGTGCCCGATGAGCCCTTCAATCCCGCGACCCAGCTCGAGGCAGATCTTCGGCAGCTGGGTGGTCTTGCCCGAGCCGGTTTCGCCGCACACGATGACGACTTGATGCGAGGAGATGGCTTTTGCGATCTCCTCGCGCCTCGCGCAGATCGGCAGCTCGGGCGGAAACTCGGGGCGCGGCGCAAGCGCGCGGCGCTGCTCGATCTCGGCCGGAGAGAAAGCCATTACCAGGTCGTCACTCCCGCGGAAGCGGGAGTCCAGGAAGCGATTGCTCTCTGCAGCTCACTTTTTCCCGAGCAGGCGTTCCGCGTAGCGCGCGAGCGGGTCCACTTCCAGATTGACGCGGTCGCCCATCCGAAGATCCTTGAGCGTGGTCGCCGCGAGCGTATGCGGGATCAGGTTGACCTCGAACTCGACTCCCTTCACTGCGTTCACCGTGAGGCTCACGCCGTGAACCGTAATCGAGCCCTTGCGCGCGATGTAGCGAGCAAGGTCCGCCGGCGCGCGCACGCCGAGCAACCGGCTCTTGCCCACCGCTTCGAAGCGCACAACCTTCCCGACGCCGTCGACGTGACCGAGAACGAGGTGACCGTCGAGGCGGTCGGAAAGCCGCAGCGCCTTCTCCAGATTGACCTCAGCGAGCTGTTCGAGCGCGGCGGTGCAACGGAGCGTCTCGCGGGAGACATCGACGCCGAAGCTTTTTTTCCCGCGCTTCACCACGGTAAGGCACACGCCGTTGACCGCGACGCTGTCGCCGACCTTGAGGTCGCTCAAGCCCAGTTTGCCGGCGTCGATGGCGAGGCGCAGTCCACCCTTTGCGGACTCGATCCGGCTGATTTTGCCGACGGCGGCTATGATTCCGGTAAACATGGAAAAGAATTCTACTTGGCTTTGTCCGGGGAGTCGCCGCGGCGAACCCGGGTTGGCTAGACGTCCGGAGGCGGAATGACAAAGACGAAGACCGCTCCCATCCCCATCGCGGGCCTCGCCCACATCGGCATTCGCGTGCACGACCTCGAGCGCTCGGTGCGCTTCTACGCCCTTCTCGGCTTCACGAAGACCGCCGGCCCGATCGGTCCGGAGCCCGTCGCCATCCTCGATCACCCCTCTGGAGTGGAACTGAACCTCGTTCTCAACGCGCCGAACGCGAACGAGCCGAACATCCTCATGGACATCCCCGAGAAGCACCCCGGAATCACGCACTTCGCCCTCTTGTGTCCCGACATCATGGCCGCGAAGGAGCGGCTCGAGACGGCCGGCATTCCCTTAAGCGGCGGGCCCGTCCGCTTTGGACCCGGGGCGCAGGGGATCTTCGTGCGCGATCCGGATCGCAACGTGATCGAGCTGCACCAGCGCGGCTGATGAAGTTCCCGAAGGCTGTGCGGCTCGGCGCTTCCGACAGCCTCCTAGCTACAGTCCGTCCCCGGCCGCTTCAAAGCCTCGCCAAAATGCGAAGGTCTTCGCCCACGCGCTCGACCTCGCGGATTTTCAGTGCCTTGCTGCGCGAAAGCTCGGTCAGCACCGGCAGATGGAACATGCCCCGGCCCGAATCGCCGATCAGGCTGGGCGCAAGGTAGACCAGCAGCTCGTCCACCACACCCGCCTGGAGCAGCGAGCCGTTCAGCTTCGCTCCCGCCTCCACGTGGATCTCGTTGAGTTCGCGCCGCGCGAGTTCTTCCATCAGCTTGAACAGCTCGACCTTGCCGACGTCGTTCGGGATGATCACGACCTCGGCCCCCGCCCCCTTCAGGGAGGCGATCCTCTTCGCATCATTCACCGCGCCGACGACGAGCGTCTTCCCCCCCTGCAGGACGCGCGCGGAAGGGGATGTCTCGAATTTCGAATCGACGACGATCTTGAGCGGCTGTCTGGGCGTATCGACTCCGCGCACATTGAGCTGCGGGTCGTCGTCCCTCACCGTGCCGAACCCGGTGAGAACCGCGCACGCACGCGCCCGCCAGCGATGCCCGTCCCGCCGCGCCGGTTCTCCAGTGATCCACTGGCTCCTGCCGCTCGCGAGCGCGGTACGCCCGTCGAGGCTCGCCGCGATTTTCACCCGCATCCAAGGCCGGCCGCGCGTCATGCGGGCGACAAAACCGATGTTGAGCTCGCGCGCCCCGTCCTCCATCAACCCTTGCTCGACCGCAATCCCCGCTGCGCGCAGCCTCGCAAAGCCCGCACCTGCGACCTGCGGATTCGGATCCTGCATCGCCACCACCACGCGCTCGACGCCGGCCTCGATGATCGCGTCCACGCAGGGCGGGGTGCGGCCGTGATGGCTGCACGGTTCCAGGTTCACGTACAGCGTTGCGCCGCGCGAGCGCGCCCCGGCTGCTTTCAGGGCCAGCACCTCCGCGTGCGGCATGCCGGCCTTTGCATGCCAGCCCGTGCCGACGACCGCCCCGTCCTTGGCGATGACGCAACCGACGCGCGGATTGGGTGTCGTCGTGTAGAGGCCGCGCCCGGCAAGTTCGAGCGCCTGCCCCATGAATTCATGGTTGGCGGCCGTGAGCATTACTTCTCGATACGGCGCGCGCGCTTGGTGCCGGGCTTCTTCACCTCGAGTATCGCGTCGCGAAAATCGTCCACGCGCTGAAAGTCCTCGTATACGGAAGCGAAGCGGATGTAGGCGACATCATCCATCTTTTTCAGCTCGCGCATCACCATCTCGCCGATCACGCGGCTGGCCACTTCGCGCTCACCGAAAGCGAGGACGCGCTGCTCGATCCGGTTGATCGACTGGTCGACGTACTCGGTGGGCACCGGCCGCTTGTGCAGCGCGCGCATGAAGCCGGTGCGGACCTTCTCACGATCGTAGGGGACGCGATTACCGCTCGACTTCACCACCATGGGCATCGAGAGCTCGACGCGTTCGTAGGTCGTGAAGCGCTTCCCGCACGTCTCGCACTGGCGCCGGCGGCGCACGCTGTCGCCGTCCTCGGACTCACGCGAATCGATGACCGCCGTGTCCTCGGCCTTGCAGTACGGGCATTTCACCGCGCTTCTCCGCCGCTAGGCCGCGGCGACGCGCTGCCCGCCGCCCGCCTCCGCCGCGCGGTACACCGGAAAGCGGCGGCACAGTTCGGACACCTCCACCATCACGCGCTTGATGACTTTGTCGTCCTGCGGAGCGTCGAGAACGTCCGCGATGAGCTCGCCGAGATGCGCGGCTTCGGATTCCCGAAAGCCGCGCGTGGTCATGGCCGGCGACCCGATGCGGATGCCGCTCGCCACGAAGGGTTTTTGCGGATCGTTCGGTATCGCGTTCTTGTTGACCGTGATGTGCGCCCGGCCGAGCGCGTCCTCGGCTTCGCGGCCGGTGACGTTCTTCGCGCGCAGGTCGAGCAGCAACATATGGCAGTCGGTGCCGCCCGAGACGATGCGCACGCCGCGCGCCTGCAGGGTCTTCGCGAGGGTCTTTGCGTTGGTGATCACCTGTTTCTGGTAGGCGCGAAACTCGGGTGTGAGGGCTTCCTTGAACGCTACCGCCTTGGCGGCGATGACATGCATCAGCGGCCCGCCCTGCAGGCAGGGGAAGATCGCCGCGTTGAGGATTTTCTCGTGCTCGGCGCCGGCGAGGATCAGCCCCCCGCGCGGGCCGCGCAACGTCTTGTGAGTCGTACTGGTGACGAAGTCTGCGATCCCGATCGGGCTCGGGTAGAGCCCCGTGGCGATCAGCCCGGCGTAGTGTGCGATGTCCGCCATCAAGTAAGCGCGAGCCGCGTCGGCGATTTCCCGCAGTCGCCGCCAGTCGATCACGCGTGAATACGCCGATGCCCCGGCGACGATCATGCGCGGTTTGTGCTCGCGCGCAAGTCGCTCCACCTCGTCGTAGTCGATCGTCTCCTCGGCGTTCAGGCCGTATGCGAGCGCACGGTAAAGCTTGCCGCTCGCGTTGACCGCCGCGCCGTGCGTGAGGTGTCCGCCGTGCGCAAGCGACATGCCGAGGATCGCATCGCCTGGTTTCAGTGCCGCCATGTAAACGGCCTGGTTCGCCTGTGACCCGGAGTGCGGCTGCACGTTGGCGTAGTCGCAGTCGAACAGCTGCCTGGCGCGGACGATTGCAAGCTGCTCTGCTATGTCGACGAATTCGCAGCCGCCGTAGTAGCGCTTCCCGGGATAGCCCTCGGCATACTTGTTGGTGAGCTGCGACCCTTGAGCAGCGAGCACCGCGGGGCTCGCGTAGTTCTCCGAGGCGATCAGCTCGACGTGGTCTTCCTGGCGCTGGTTTTCCTGCTGGACCGCCGCCCACAATTCAGGATCGACTTCATGCAGGGTCTTGCCGGGATTGAACATTTGAACGATCTCGCAGCGCAGCGAAAGCGGCATATTAGCATTACACTCCGGGAAACGTGATCGGCTACAGTTCTGCAACATCGTTCAACGGTGAAGGGAATTTCCAGGTGAGTCATCTGATGCTCCGAGTCATCGCTCTTGCGTCCTTGGTCGCGCTCGTGGGCTGCCACCGCCAAGCCGATGCGCCCGGTGACGCTCCAAGCAATCTCCAAGTCGAGCCCGGAGATGGACAGGTAACGGTCTCCTGGAATCAGCAGCCCGGGCTGACTTATTGGATCTTCTTTCAAGCGGGTGGCACCGTTACCGCAGCTGCCCCGGGAGTGCCTTTGATTTTCGACGTTCAGTCGCCTCGCGTCGTCTTCCCTCTGGTGAACGAAACCCAGTACGCGTTCGTCATGAACGCAACCGATAGGGACAGCCCCGGGGGACCCAGCACACCCGTCGCCTTGGCGGTCCCAAGGCTTGCGGGCGCGAATTGGACTCCGGGTGCCCCGCTTGGGAGCCCTCCGCAGAATCTCAACGGGGTCGCCTACAACCCGGTCCTCAACAAACTGGTAGCCGTGGGCAACTCGGCTCCGGGAACGCCTCCGACTCCTACCATCTTAGCGGGCGACTTCAACTACACGAGTGCGAGTCCTCCCGGCGTGACTGCTTGGACTCCGGCGACGTCGATCCCGGCCGGGTTCGTCGGCGACCTCAGCGCGGTAATGTTTTCCGGCAGCCAGTTCATTGCGCTGGGCACGGACGGCTCGATCTTGACCAGTGCCGACGGCAACACGTGGATATTGTCGGCGAACCCCGTTCCGAGTGGTGGCACCACTGGTCCAAGAATGAACAGCCTGGCCTTCGGAATCGTGTCCGGCGCCACGATATATGTGGCGGTAGGCAACAGTGGAAACATATTCACGAGCGCGGATCTCGTTACGTGGACCACGGTGTCCACCACGGGAAATGACCTGTACAACGTCTCCTTTCCCAACGGCACCTTCGTCGCGACCGGAGCAAACGGCAGATTGCTGACGAGCGCCGATGCGAACATCTGGACTCCCCAGATTTCGTATACTCCGAAGGCTCTCCGCGGCGCCACCTACGGCACGGGCTCGGCGGCCGGGGCGTCCGCTCAATACGTGGTCGTCGGAGATTCGGGGACGATCGTGACCAGTACCGACGGAACGACTTGGAGCCCCACGACCCTGCCGGGGCTTCCGAATTTGCGAGCCATCCGCTTCGGTACCCGGTTCGTCGCCGTTGGGCAGGAAGTCGTGGTTGGACAGGGAGCCGCGGTTGTGTACAGCGACGATGCGATCAACTGGTCGTCGTCATCGGTGCCGGGCTCCGCGGATCTCGCCGCTATCACCTTTACACCCGCGATGTACCTCGCCGTGGGAGCGTCAGGCGCAAACGCCGTTTCGAAATAACCGCTGACCGGGATTCAGCGGCTGTCCGCCGCGATCGCAGCGACGCTCCATCCGCCTCCCAGCGCCTTTACCAAAATCACAGCTGCAACCAGACGCCTGCCGAGAATGCCCATCGCAGTGCGCTCGTTGCTGAGCTGCGTCGTCTGCACCGTGACCACGTTGATATAGCTCACGATGCCGGCTTTGTATTGGTTGGTCGTAAGGAGCACCGATTCGCGCGCGGCGCGCACCGCTCCTTCCTGAACTTCCGCTTCCTCTCCCAGGATGCGCAGCGCCGCGAGGTTGTCCTCGACTTCCTGAAAGCCGGCGAGCACGGCTTGGCGGTATTCGGCGACGGTCGCGTCGTAGGCGGCGATCGCCTGTTCGGTCTGCGCGCGGCGCAGCCCCGCATCGAAGATCGACTGCGCGAGCGCCGGACCGATCGACCAGAAGCGGCTCGGCACCGTGAACCATTGCGAGGCGTCGGCGCTGCGCGAGCCGTACGATGCCGACAAGGTCAGCGACGGGAAATAAGCCGCCTTCGCCACGCCGATTTGCGCGTTGGCGGCGGCGACGCGGCGCTCCGCGGCCGCGACGTCGGGCCGGCGCTCGAGCAGCTCGGAGGGCAAACCCGTCGGAACCCGGGGCATCGCTGCTGCCAGCGGCGCAGCCGCAATCGAGAATTCCGCGGGCGCCTTGCCGATGAGGACCGCGATCGCGTGCTCCAGCTGCGCGCGTTGCACCCCCGTATCGATCGCCTGGGCCTGCGTGCTCTTGAGCTGCGTCTCGGCTTGCACCAGATCGACCTTCGCCGCGACGCCCGCGTCGTATCGATTCTTCGTAAGATCGAGCGACTTCTGGAACGCCGCGACGGTGTCCTGGAGCAACTGCTTCTGCGCGTCCAGGATGCGCAGCTGGAAATAGCTGGAAGCGAGCTCCGCCTGTGCCGACAGGCGCGCTGCCGCGAGATCCGCGGCACTTGCCTGCGCGCCTGCTTCGTTCGATTCGACGGCGCGGCGCAGGCGCCCCCACAAGTCCGCCTCCCATCCGGAGTTGAGGCTTGCGGAGCGGTTGGTAATGATGCGGCCGGCGGTCGTGCCGCCGATCACCCCCGTGGGCGAGCGGCTGCGAACCACCGAAGCGTCGGCATCGAGCGTTGGAAAGTACGCCGCGCGCGAGGACGCAACCAGGGCCAGCGCGCGCCGGAACTGCGCTTCCGCGACCAGGACGTTCTGATTCGATACTTCGACCTGCCCGACGAGCGCGTCGAGCTGCGGATCACCGAACACTCCCCACCATTTGCCGCGGTCGAGATCGTCCTGCGGCTGGGCGACCTTCCACTCCCCCGCCTCCTTGTAGGCTGAGGTGATCTCGACCTCCGGCCGCTTGTAGTCGGGCCCGACCGCGCAACCTGCGAGCGCGGAGACGACGAGAAATGCGAGCGTGCCTGGCTTCACGACGTCCCCAGCGCGGCTCCGCGCGTGCGCCCTGCCGCGCGCCGGCACCACAACCGGAAGCGGTCGAGGTACAGGTACACCACCGGCGTCGTATAGAGCGTGAGCAGCTGGCTTACGATCAAACCGCCGACGATAGCGATGCCAAGCGGCCGGCGAAACTCGGCGCCGTCTCCGAAGCCGATCGCAAGCGGCACGGCACCCAGCATCGCGGCCATCGTGGTCATCATGATCGGGCGGAAGCGCAGCAGGCACGCCTGGAAAATCGCCGCTTCGGGGCTCTTGCCTTCGCTGCGTTCGGCTTCGATCGCGAAGTCGATCATCATGATGGCGTTCTTTTTCACGATGCCGATCAGGAGGATTACGCCGATCAGCGCGATGATGCTGAACTCGGTGCGAAACGCCATCAGCGCGAGCAGCGCGCCGACGCCCGCCGAGGGCAGGGTCGAGAGGATCGTGATCGGATGGATATAGCTCTCGTATAGGATGCCGAGCACGATGTAGACGGTGACGAGCGCGGCGAGGATCAGCCAGGGCTGGCTGTCGAGCGACTGCCTGAAAGCGCGCGCCGTCCCCTGGAAACTGCCGTGCACGGTGGTCGGCACGCCGAGCTGCACCGTCGCCTGGTTGATCGCGTCGGCCGCCTCGCCCAGCGACACGCCGAGCGCCAGGTTGAACGAGATCGTCGAGGCGACGAACTGGCTCTGGTGGTTGACGGAAAGCGGCGCCGTGGTGGGCTCGTAGCGCGCGATCGCGGAGAGCGGCACCTGACCGCGAGTGGGCGAGAGCACGTAGATGTTCTTCAGCGCTTCCGGGCCCTGCCAGTACTGCGGCGCGACCTCCATCACCACGTGGTACTGGTTGAGCGTCGAATAGATGGTCGAGACCTGCGCTTGGCCGAACGCGTTGTAGAGAGTCTGGTCGATCATTCGCGTGGTGATCCCGAGGCGCGCGGCGGTGGCGCGGTCGATGACGAGCGTCGTCTGCAGGCCCTTGTCCTGCTGGTCGGTGTTGACGTCGGCGATCTCGGGCAGTTGCGCGAGCGCCTGGCGCACACGCGGCTCCCAGAGCCGCAGATCCGCCAGCTCATCGGCCTGCAGCGTGAACTGGTACTGCGCGTTGGCCTGCCGCCCGCCCATGCGAATGTCCTGCACCGGCACAAGAAAGAGATTCGCGCCGGGCTCTTGCAAGAGCTTGGGACGAAGTCGCGCGATCACCTGGTCGACGCTCGCCCCGCGCTCTCTCACGGGCTTCAGCGTGATGAACATGAAGCCGGAATTGCGCTGGCCGCCGCCGGTGAAGCCGACGACGTTCTCGACCGCCGGGTCGCTGCGCACGATCTCGATGAAGTCGGCGAGCTTCTGGCGCATCGCCTGGAACGAGATGCCCTGGTCCGCCTGGATCGAGCCGATCATGCGCCCGACGTCCTGCTGAGGGAAGAAGCCCTTCGGGATGTGGATGTAAAGATAGACGTTCAGCCCTATGGTGGCGGCGAGAATCAGCATCATCAGGCGCGAGTGGCGCAGCGCCCACGCGAGGCTCGCCTCGTACTCGGCGAGCATCCATCGGAACACGCGCTCGCTCGCGAGAAAGATGCGCCCGGGCTTGCGCTCGCTGACCGGCTTGAGCAATCGCGCGCACATCATCGGCGTCATCGTCAACGAAACCGCGAGCGACACCAGGATCGCGGCCGAGAGCGTCACGGCGAACTCGCGGAACAGGCGCCCGACGACGCCGCCCATGAAGAGGATCGGGATGAACACCGCGATCAGGGAGATGCTCATCGAGACCACGGTGAAGCTCACTTCGCGCGCGCCTTTGAGCGCCGCCTGGAACGGCGGCATGCCGCGCTCGATGTGGCGGGAAACGTTCTCCAGCACCACGATCGCGTCGTCCACGACGAAACCAGTGGCGATGGTGAGCGCCATAAGCGACAGGTTGTTGAGGCTGAAGCCTGCGAGGTACATCACGCCGAACGTGGCCACCAGAGAGACCGGAACGGCGACCGCCGGGATCAGGGTCGCGCGCGCGTTGCGCAGGAACAGGAACACCACCATGATCACGAGCGCGATCGCGATGACAAGCGTCCTCTCGACCTCGCGCAGAGAAGCGCGGATGGTACTGGTGCGCTCGAGCACGACTTCCAGGTTGATCGTGCTCGGAATCGACGCCTGCAGCAGCGGCAGGAGCTCGCGGACGCGCTCGGTCGTCTCGATGATGTTGGCGTTCGGCTGCCGGTTGATGATGACGAGCACCGAGGGCTTGCCGTTGGCGATGCCTGCGTTGCGCAGGTCTTCCACCGAATCGACGACCTCGGCGACGTCCGAAAGGCGCACCGCGGCGCCGTTGCGGTAGGAGACGATCAGCGGGACGTACTGGCTTGCCTTCTTCGCTTGGTCGTCGGCCATGATCTGCCAGTGGCGATCCCCCAGCTCGACCGAGCCCTTGGGGCGGTTGGCGTTGGCGGCGGCGAGCGCTGTTCGCACCTCGTCCAGCCCGATGCCGTACTTATTCAGGGTCATCGGGTTCAGCTCGACTCGCACCGCGGGGAGTGATGCGCCGCCCACCGTCACCTGGCCGACGCCTTCGGCCTGGGAGATCTTCTGGGCGAGGATGGTGGAAGCCGCGTCGTACATTTCGCCCCGGTCCAGCGTGTCGGAAGTGAGCGAAAGGATCATGATCGGCGCATCCGCCGGATTCACCTTGCGGTAGGTGGGGTTGCGCGGAAGGCTCGTGGGCAACTGGCTCCTCGCCGCGTTGATCGCGGCCTGCACGTCGCGCGCGGCGCCGTCGATGTCGCGATCGAGGTCGAACTGCAGCGTGACGCGCGAGCTGCCGAGCGACGAGGACGAAGTGATCTCGGTGACCCCGGCGATGCGGCCGAGCGCGCGCTCGAGCGGCGTCGCCACGGTCGCCGCCATGACCTCGGGGCTCGCGCCGGGGAGCTGCGCGCTCACCGAGATCGTCGGATAGTCCACCTGCGGCAGCGGCGCGACCGGAAGCAGGCCGAACGCCGCGGCGCCGGCGAGCGTGACGCCGGCTGTCAGCAGCACCGTCGCGACCGGGCGCCGGATGGAGGATTCGGGGAGGTTCATGGCCGTCCGTTCTCGACGGGTTTTACGCTTGCGCCCGCCGCGCCCTGCCCGCTCACGCGCCGCGCCAGGCGATCGAACCACAGGTAGATCACCGGGGTGGTAAAGAGCGTGAGCGCCTGGGAGAGGATGAGCCCGCCCACCATGGTGATGCCGAGAGGGTGGCGCAGCTCCGAGCCCACGCCCGTGCCGAGCGCGAGCGGCAGCGCGCCGAGCAGCGCCGACATCGTCGTCATCAGGATCGGGCGGAACCTCAAGAGGCAGGCGTGATAGATCGCGTCGCGCGGGCTCATGCCGTCCTTCCTCTCGGCATCAAGCGCGAAGTCGATCATCATGATGGCGTTCTTCTTGACGATGCCGATCAGGAGGATGATTCCGATGACCGCGATGATGCCGAGGTCGCTCCGCGTGAGCATGAGCGCAAGCAACGCTCCCACGCCCGCCGAGGGCAGGGTGGAGAGGATCGTGAGCGGGTGGATGTAGCTCTCGTAG
>Ga0193733_1000056_pt1 | contig 43788 bp, 29 predicted proteins | sample U1s2metaG_FD_145076 | JGI IMG/M metagenome (GOLD analysis project Ga0193733, IMG submission 145076) | Soil microbial communities from a riparian zone of the East river system, Colorado, United States - U1s2 | ecosystem: Environmental > Terrestrial > Soil > Riparian zone | place: USA: East River...
TGTGTTGAGACTCGACGAGGAGGAAGTTGGTGTAGGTTTTGCCCTTGTGAGTCTTGCTGGTTTTGCGGAGATACACAGGACACTACATATACCATATACAACAATCATGTCAAGAGAAATACAATTTCCATTCGTCACTATGTACGACTTCCAGTAGGGTTTGGCTGAAACGAGAGGACTTGTCTGTCTAAAAAGCGAAAAAATGACCTTCGGCCGCGGAAGTCGGGTTAGTAATTTTTGGTTAGTGACTGGTTCTTTCCATGAAGTATGGCCGGTAGGAATGAGATCAAGAACGAACTAAGAACTAAAAACTGATTTGCTTCAGGTCTTCGGAACTTTCTTCTTCTGGTTGGCTTCTAGATGCGTGCGCAAGCGGCTGACCACAGTGTCTTCGTGTCCTTCTTCAATCTCTTTTTTTACTTCTTCCAGCGCGAAGTGCACGACGTCGTGGTGGTGCATTTCCAGGGGCGCCACCGCGTCGCTGAAACGCAGCCAAAGCCGGTGCAGAAGATTAACCTCGTTGGCAGTCAGATTTGGCGCGTGGGGCCCAAGGACTTTGTAAAGTTTGTCCCCGTTGGGCAAATGGATTTCCAGATTGAATTGCGGCTTCTGATCGCCAAGTTTTTCCCAGGCTTCACCGATCTGCCGCGCTTGCTCCTCGTTCGATTCCTTTGTCGAACGCCCCACAACAATCGTGCTGGATTGCAGTGAAGTCGCGGCACGCAGGATACCGTCCCACAAATCGTTTGCGGCGACGACAGCGAGGCGGATCGACTTGCCCCGTTTTTCGGCCATGGAAAGCGCTTGGGAAAAGAGTTGTTGCTCGATGCTGCCGAAAAGCTGATCGGCCTCGAATTCGTTTTCGCCCGAAGCCGAGCGGCGCAAGAGCCGGACGTGGAGCACGACAACATCGCGGCGCCCGGGCTTAATGCGGTCCAGCACGTTTCCGAGATGATAGAGCGCGTAGTGGTTGCTGATCGGAACCAGGATGTTGCCGGGTCGCGCACCCACGGCCTCGGGAGTCAATTCCGATTCCAACTCGAGATTGAACTGATCCATCTCGACGTGCGCCGCGCCGCCGCGCCTGCCCCGGCGCTCCGAAATCGTGAACACGATGTAGAGCAGCACGGAAAAGGCTCCGCCAGCCATCGTGGCGATGGGCTTGGTGAACAGGTTTACGACGGCGATCAAAAATAGCACTAAGGTGATCAACCCGAGCCCCACGGGAATCTGCACGCTACGGAACGTGAAATTCAGCGGAACCTGAAATTCCCGCTGGCCGGGACTGGTGTAGCGGAGAACAAGAACCGCGAGGCCGTTCATCGCGAAACTCCAGATCACGCCGAAAGCGTAGAGGTTCGCGAGAAAAGTGACGTTACCGTGACTGATGATGATGGTAATGACCTGCAGTGCCACGACGATATTGATGATGCGATAGCTCGTCCCGAACCGCGGGTGCGGCTGCCGGAACCATGCGCTGAGCACGCCGTCTTCGGAAACGCGGTTGAGCACGCCGTTCGAGCCCACGATGGCCGTGTTCACCGCGCCCGCCAGGATCAAGGTGCCCACCACGACAACAAAGCCGTGGAATATCAGACGGGCGAACAATGGCCCTTCGAGATTCATCGCCAGCCCGCCGATCAGGTTTTCGAGGAAGTGCTGGCGGACGTCGTCCGGAATGATCATCACGGCAAAGAAGGAAACCAAAGAGGTAAAGACCAAACTGTAGACAAAAATGACCGCGCCGGCCTTTTTCAGGTTGGGAAGCTTGGGGCTTTCGATTTCGCGATAGACCTGAGCAAGCGATTCCTCGCCGCTCATCGCCAGAACGGAGTGGCCAAGGGCGATGAAGATGGCGATGATGCCGAACATGTGAGGGAGGCTGCTGTGTGCGAGCCAACCGAGGGCGCTGGTGCTGAGCCTGAGGTTGCGCGGGTGTGGCCACGGAGGCAGCGCGGAATGGCGCACCGCCACCGTGTAGATACACCAGGCGATGAGCATCACTACCATCACGGTGACCAGCTTCATGATGTGCAGAGCTTTTTCGCTGGACTCGGCAACGCCCTTGGTGTTCTGCCACCAGAAATAAAGCGTGACGACGATGGCAAAGCTCGCGGCGATGAAACTGGTTGTTCCGGAAGAGAGCGGGCCACTCACGTGAAAATACTGCAGGAGATCGTTGATCAATCCCGCGAGATACTGGCCTGCCGCGACTCCGCTGATCGGCCCCGTGAGGATGTAGTCAAACATCAGCGCGGAAACGCTGAATTTCGCGAGCGTCCCGCCGAGAGACATTTTCACGGCGCGATAGACGCCGCCGCGCACGAACATGCTGCAGCTTTCCACGTAAACGGCGCGCACGGCGTACGAAAACAGCATGATGGCAAGGATGAACCACGGCGCGGTCTTGCCGATGTAGGCTTCCGCTTCGCCGCCGGCATAGTACGCCGAAGAGGCAAGATCGTTCAGCACGATAGCCGCTGCCCGCCAGAACGAAATGAATGTAAGCAGGGCCGTGGTGGCGACGATGACACGGGGAATGCCGTTGCCGCGGCTGCCCGCGGCAGCAGGGCTATTGGGAATGCTGCTCATGTATGGGTTTCGCTAACTCGTAGGTTGAAATGCTCGCATTTTTGAGGCGCTAAGTCTAGCTCATCACCGCGAAGAATCGTCGAAATGATCTAGCCCAGTGAATCGGAAAGCTTTAGCGCATTCCGCGCAAGGGCAGATGTTGCGGAGATGGTCGTAACTGTAGATGCCGGTGGAGTGGCCATCAGTGAAACTGATCTGAATGGCGTAGCTGCCTACTTGCGTGGCGGCCTGGGCGCGCGGCTTGGGCTTGAACATAGGGAGCGCGGGAGATGACAAAAACACCGGAGCTGCCTCGCCGAGCGAGGCCTTCTTCTCTCGCGCGTCGCTGCAGGTGGCGCAGGGGCATTCCTCCCGCAAATAAGCAAATTCGTAGTGACTCGCGTGGCCGTCGGCCCAGGTAACATCCACGCCCGCGCCGCTCGAAACATGAATCTTGATGCTGGTTGGTTTTTTCCTTGGGTCGAGAGGGGTCAGCATGGTTCGGGTGCGCGATCAGGCCTTGGACTTGCCGTTGCAGCACTCGCCCGGTGGAATGGGGTTCCCGTGCGGGCAGGTCTTCGGGTGCCCCAGGAAGGTGCAGATGCGCTGGTCCAGCTCCGGGCTGATGATGTGTTCGAATTTGCAGGCTTGCGTGTGCGCCTCGGAATCTTCGATGGAAAAAGTGTCCTTGAAGAGGCGCTCGGCCAGGCGGTGGCGGCGGACGACGTCGCGCGCGCGCTGGCTGCCCACGCTCGTGAGTTGCACTTCCCCGTTTTGCATTTGCACTAAGCGCAGATCGGACATGCGCGAGAGAACTCGCCCGGCGGGCGCGCCGGATACCACCGGCAGACGCCCCGATGGGCCGGTAGCGTGAAGGCGCTCCGCCTGCGCGGGCTTCCCTTCCTCGCCGCAGATCCAAATCTGTTCGAGGAGATGGTCGAACCGGATTTCGTCGTCGGTGGAAATGGGCGTGCAGCAGTCCGCCGTGTCGGCCAGCGGGCAATTGAGCGGATGGCCCGGACCATGCTGCGCGGTGTCGAAGTGCAGATGGCCGTGGGCCAGTTCGATGCGGCGGTCGGCTTGACGCGCGATGTCCGGGTCGTGCGTCACCATCAGAATCGTGTGTCCGGCGTTGTGCAGTTCGCGGAAAATCTCGAGGACAACCGTTTCGTTGGCCTCGTCGAGATTTCCGGTGGGTTCGTCGGCAAGAATAATCTTCGGCTGATTGATCAGCGCACGCGCGATGGCCACGCGCTGCTGCTCGCCGCCGGAGAGTTGCGCGGGGAGATGCGTCAGGCGGTCGCCGAGGCCCACGCGCTTCAGCGCCTCCTCGGCCTGCTTTTCGTCCGTGACGCTATGGAAATACTGCGCGAGCATCACGTTTTCAAGCGCGGTGAGATACGGCACCAGATGAAATTGCTGGAAGACAAAGCCGACTTTTTCCGCGCGGTAACGGACTAGCTCGTTTTCACGAAGTTTCGAAAGATCGACGCCGTCGACCACAACATGGCCTGCTGTGAGCGTGTCCAGCCCGCCGAGAATATTGATCAGCGTGGTTTTCCCAGAGCCGGAGGGGCCCATGAGCGCGACCCATTCGCCGGGGTTCACGCCGAAACTGACGCCGCCGAGCGCGCGCAAGGTGCCGTACTGCTTGACCAGATTTTCGATCACCACTTGCTTCGCCGCAATCAGCGGCGGCGCTGCAACGACGGAACTCACGCTTCACCCCGGAAAACCGATGCCGGGCGGATGCTAGCCAGCCGCCGCAGCGGATACGCGCTGAGGATCGCCACGATGACAGTCAACGCCACTGCTACAGGATACACAATCAGTCGTGGCCGCGCCGCCACGCCAAAGACTGCTTTGCCCAAACCGATAGACAGAAAAATTCCCGTCGCGCCGCCAATCATTCCTCCTGCCAGGCCAAGCAACGCCGCCTCCGCAAGGAAAAGCCGCAGCACACGGCGCACCGAGCCGCCGATGGCCTTCATCAAACCAACGTCGTTCTTCCGCTCCATCGCCACGTTGGTCATCGCCGCCATCACGCATAGCCCCGTGAGCACGAGCACGATCGCCACCGTCGCCGTCAGCAACCCGCTGATGCGGTTGTAAATCTTGGCCTCACCTTCCGTGAATTGCCGAATCGGACGGACTTCGGCGTTGCCTAGTTGCGACGCGAGCTTTGACCAAAAGGCTTGAATCTCTTTTGGAGTACCGGGGTAGCTCACCTGTATCAGACTTACCCGCTCGTTCATCCAAGAGAGACGCTGTGCGGTCCCTAATTCCATGAAAATCTGATTATCTTCAGCGCCGCCTGCGGAAACGATTCCGAGCACGCCCAACTGCTCTGCCCGATTCTCGTAGAGCAGCACTACTTGGTCTCCTTTGATAACCCCCAATTGCTTCGCGATCCTTTCACCAAGAAAACACTCGGTCTTTAGATTTTCGTAATCGGATTCCTCCCCACCAAACACCTCTGGAAACTTCGTTCCTGCGACGAGATGAAAATTCATTAGGTCTGTCCCAACGACGACGGTCTGAATCTGCTTTCCCTTTAGGGGAAGCATCGGGCTGCTTAGCTTCTGCGCACTCGCGACAAGATAAAGAAACGGCACGATGGGCGTTTCCTCGTAGGCCTGCGCCCGGATCGTTTTCACAACATTCTCGTCCCACGGCAGCGTCGCAGTCGTCCCGAGTTCGGAGGCGTCATGCGGCGCAACGACAAAATTCGCGCCAAAGGATCGGAATTCGATGGTGAGACGCTGCTTAGCGTCGACTTGGAGATTAAGGAGGGCGGCCGTGACGGCGGCGCCTGCGCCAAGAGCCAACAGAATGACGAAGAGCCGGCCGCTGTTGGCGCCAAGCAATCGCCGGATGATGCGCCAGAACATCACTCGATTGTTTGCGCGACGGTCGGCCATCATTCCCCTCGCAGGATGGGTGCCGGCTCGTACCGTGAAGCACGGCGCAGCGGAAGGGCACTGCCAAGAATCGTGACGCCGGCTGCGAGTGCAATGATCACGAAAAAGACGGCGAGCGAAGGTTCCGGAGCAGCGCCAAAGATTTCTTCACCGAGAAGGCGTGCCAGAATAATCCCGAGCGCGTAACCGGCTCCCCCGCCCACGAACGCGAGCAGAAGTTGTTCTGCGGCAAGCAGGAAGCCAACTGTGCCCGAGCCTGCGCCGAGTGCTTTCATCAAGCCGATTTCCGTCCGCCGCTCGATTACCGAAGCCGCCGAAGACGCCCCCACTGCCAACGCCGCCGCCAGCAGCGCCGCTCCCGTGACCAGCCATAGCAGCATGCGCACACGTGTGAGGATCTGGCCTTCCCCTTCCGCGACGCGGCGGATCACCTGCACATCCGTCCCCAGCAATTCCTGCTGAATCTGAAACGCAATCGAGGAAATATATGGCGTACAGAACCACCGATCGTACTCGGCCGGAGTAAACGACTTCGGGTCCCGTTTCGCGAACGCATCTTCCGGCTTCGTCAGCGCACTGATATACAGCTTGCGGTACCGCCGCGGCCTTCCGGCGAGTTCCTGCGCAACGGAAAGTGGAGCGAGAACACTCTCATCTTCAGACCCGCCTGATGAAAGCACCCCTACCACTTTCAAGGTGACCCACTTTGCATGGTCCCCGGAACTTACGTTCAAATCATCGCCTAGTTTTGCCCCAATTCTTTTTAAGAGATTCATTCCGACAACGCATTGCCGCGAGTCTTCGCCAAACCACTGTCCTTTGACATCCCACCAAGGATTTGTTTTCACCACTCCGGTGAGGTATGTCGTGCCGTCAGGAATTTCTACGTTGTGTTGCGCCCAGGTTCCAATCAAGGACGCTTTGCCTGCCAATGCGGGAGTAATCCAAGACTTGGAGGCCGGCGACCAGGCCTCAATCGGGACTTCGAGAATGGGACTGAAGCCCATGATGTTGTTATGCCAGAAAATCGTTTTCAATTTAGGCAGGTCCGCTTCCGGCAGATACGCGCCGGCATTCACGGGGCGATAGTCCACGCCGCCGATTTCCAGCGGCAACGAGTCCGCTTGCGGCGTCACAAGGAGATTCGCCCCCAAGCTGCGGAATTCCTTGGCCAGCCGGTCGCCCACATCCAGCGAGACGCTCAACGCCGCCGTGGCCACAGCCATACCGAGAGCCAGCGCTGCTCCGGTCAAGAGCTTGTGGCGCGGACGGCGTCCAAAAGAATCGGCAACGAGTCTCAAGAACATAATTGTGCGAAAACCTTCTGTTTTTTCCGTCCTCAGTATTCAGTTCTCAGTGAAAGATTTTGCTGATTGTTTCTTATTTTTCTCCGTACTGAACACTGACAACTGGGAACTTTTCGCTTCTTGGAAGCTGTTCCGGTCCCCCCCAGCCGCGCACCAGATGCTACTGAGGAATCTCCTTCGTGGCCGCAACGAGGGCGGAAACCTCCATCACGAGATCGCCGCCATCGGTATGCGATGGCACGCCGATGGGATTGCATCCGCCCTGATCCCCGACCGAAGGCACATAGATCGCAGAGCCACAGTGGCGGCAAATGACATTCTGCCCGTCCTGGCGATAGCCTTCTGCGCCGCAAATCCGGCAGGCGTCCAATGCCGTCCCGAAACCATTCGGCTTCTTGATAATCAGGAACCGCAGCGACTGATTGCCGGCGTTGATGGTGTAAAGATGCAGGCTTCCGTCCTGCACTTCACTCAACGGAATGTGCACCTCGTTGCCCACTGCGGTAACCACCCGCGCAGAAGGCGGCGCGGAGTTCGCACGCGCATAAATAAAGTCCGCCGTCAGCACCAGGATTACCACCAGGCACGCGCCGGCAGCGGCAATCATCCAGCGCCCCTGGCGGCGAATCTGCGATTCGTGCAATCTCTTCTCCGCCTCACCAGCGATTTCCTTCGCGGCAGCCGCATGTGATGCGGACTGCCATTCGCGCAGGATCAACAGAATAGCCGCGCCAAAAATGCACACAAAGAAGAACAGCTCGTTGCGGACAATTGGCCCGATAAGCGCCATCTCTGCCTTACTCGAAGGCAGCCAGCGCGCCTCGCTCAACTCATGCAAACCCGTTAGCGCCAGCTGAAACGCCACGAGCATCAGAATGACGCTCGTCGCCGCAAAGAACCGATGCAGCGGCACGCGCAAAGTGCCCTTGAAGAAGAAAAGCCCCACCGCGACGGCCGCCGCGATCCCCACAATCGTTCCGATCCAGGTCTGCAAGCCCTCGCTGGAAAGCTCCACCGCCCGCAGAATTAGCGCCAGCTCCGCCCCCTCGCGCAGGACCATCAGAAAAACGAAAAGGAAGATGCCCCAGCCCGCCGCGCTCCCGGCGCGCTCGGCATAAGCCTCCACTTTTTGCTCGATTTCTTTTTTCAGGTGGCGCGCAACGCGGTTCATCCATACGATCATCGTAATAACGAAGACCGCCGCGATCAGCAGCATCAGGCCCTCGAAGCCGTCTTCGCTGATGCGCCAGCGCTCCAGAGCCACCGCCACTCCCAGGCTGAGCGCGGCAGCGGCTGCCACACCGTACCAGACGAAACGTGTCAGGCGTCCGCGGCCGGTTCGGGAAAGATAGACGAGGATAATGCCGACGACGAGAGAAGCTTCAACGCCTTCACGAAGGGCGATAAGTAGAGCCGAGAGCACGAAATCTCCAGTTGCTAGTCATTTGCAACTACGATTTGAGTGTACCGCACAGATGGTCTTCCGTCAACCGGACCAGCTTGGTCCTATTTACTCTTCAGGGTTAGGTTATCCTGTCTGATGCTCATGCGCACCATCCGCCTAAGCATCTCTTTGCTCTTGTCGTTACTACTTTGCGGCCAGGTTCCCGCGCAGGCACCCGCACCACCGCAGCCTCAAGCCGGGCGGGTGCGCCCCGATCCCAAGCGCGCACAGAAGGCTGCCGAGCAGGGCGACAAAGCCGAAGCAGCAGGGCGGTTCGACGAAGCGCTGGCGGCTTACGAAGAGGCCGCGCGTTACGCCCCGAAGGATGCCGATGTCATCGAACGGGGTGTCGCGCTGCGCTCCAAGCTGGTTCGCACGCACGTCGAGGCCGCAGAGCGTGATGCCTTGGCGAGACATCTGGAGCAGGCCACCGAGGAATTGGGAGCGGCGCTCCAAGTCGATCCCGGAAACACGATCGTCGCGGAACGTCTCGCTCAACTCAAGACCATGGAGGATGAGCCCCGCGCAGGGCCGACCGCAATCTCCGGCCTTCCTCGGCTACGACCGCAAGCCGGAAAACACGACTTGAACCTGCGTGGCGATACGAAGACGGTCTACGAACAGTTCGCGGACCTCTTTGGCATTAAAGTGACCTTTGATCCGGACATCAATGCTAGGAGCGTGCGCCTGCACGTCGATAACGTGGATTTCTACACCGGCATGGTCCTCCTCGGTACGCAATCGGGAACCTTTTGGCGCCCATTGAATCACACTATGATGTTTGTCGCCCCAGACACGCCGGAGAAGCGGCGGCTGTACGCCGTGGTGGCAGAGCAGACCTTTCCCCTCTCCGCAGCTGTCGGCCCGGAGGATGTGACCGAAATCCTGCGCGTCCTCCGCGACATCATCGGAGCAACGCGCATCGACCTTGACACTCGCAGCCGCACCATCACCGTGCGCGACACTCCGGAGCGCCTCGCCCTTGCCGGTGAACTCATCCAGCAATTGGAAAGGGCTCGTGGTGAAGTCATGTTGGAAATCGAGCTCCTCGAAGTCGATCGCAACAAGGCGCGCATTCTTGGAATTACACCTCCGGCTTCAGAGCAGCTCATCGGGCTGAATTCCGCCGACCTGAACAAGCTCAAGTCTTCGACAACCCTGACAAATCTGCTCACCAACATCCAACAGGTTTTCGCCGGAAAGGGATTCTCCGGCATACCGGCCGTCATTCCCATCGGGGGAGGCCTCTCTACTTTTCTACTCACCCTTCCCGGCGGCGCCGCCAATTTCTCCGATTCTCTCTCGCTGGTGCAGAGCGGTCGTCAGGTACTGCTGCGCGCGCAAGATGGAAAGCCGGCCAGCTTTTTCGTCGGGGATCGCTTTCCTATTACGCTCTCCTTGCTCTCCGGAAGCCTGGGGGCCGGCGGCGCGTTGACGGGAGTGCCGGGCTCCACGATTTTCCCGGAGACAAATTTTACCGTCGGCAAGAATCCCGTCGCTCTCGTCGCGGGCAATTTCAATGCAGGCACATTGCCTGAACTTGCCGTCGCCAATCGCAAGGACAACACCATCACCGTTTTGCGGAATCAGGACGGCGGAAACTTTGTTGCCGAGGTCAACTCGCCATTCTCGTTGCCGGTAACGGCGATCGGTCCCACAGCACTCGCTGAGGGAATTCTTCGCAATACGTCCAGTTCCGGAACGAACGCCGGCCAGACGCCGGATCTGGTGGTTGCGAACGCGAAATCGAACAATGTCACGGTCCTGCTCAGCTCACTTGACAGCAGTGGAAACCTGCTGCTGAAAGAAGCGACCGGCTCTCCCTACACCGTGGGAAACTCTCCGAGTTCTATTGTGCTGGCGGATTTTAGCGGTGATGGCAACCTCGATTTTGCGGTAGCAAATGAAGGGGACAGCACGATTTCCCTCTTCAAAGGCGACGGTACCGGCGGCTTCACTGAATTCCCCGGTTCTCCCTTGGCCCTTGGTGGCACACTGGCCATCGATTCGACTGCCCTTCCCGGCGCGACACTGCAGACACCCTATTCCGCTTCTCTGCGCGCCGCGGGAGGCAGCGGTGCGCGTACCTGGAGTGTTATTGCGGGAACTCTCCCGAGCGGGCTCTCTCTGAACTCAGCGACGGGAACAATTAGCGGCACCCCGACCGCAGCAGGCAATTCAAACTTCACGGTAAGCGTTGCTGATTCCGGAACTCCTACGAAATCCGCGATGACCACACTGAGCATATCCGTCGCGGCGGTTGCCCCTCTTCTCGCCGTTGCGAACTCCCTACCGAACGGCAACATCGGGGGACCTTATGACGCAGTACTGACGGCGACCGGCGGGAAGGCTCCCGATACATGGACGGTGGCCGCCGGTGCGTTGCCCACGGGGCTGACCCTGGTATCAACCACGGGCACGATTACCGGAACCCCCAACACCGCGGGGAGCTTCACTTTCACAATGCAAGTCACGGACTCCAGCGCACCTGCCCTGACGGCGCAGCAGCAGTTCACGCTCACACCCTTCACAGGTCCGGAGCGCGGTCCCGTAGCGCTGGTAACCTCCAATTTTCAAAACCGCACGCTGGCCAACGCGAATAATGCGCCGGCAGTGGACCTCGCAGTAGTCAACGAGGCCTCCAATAATGTTACCGTTCTGCTGGACAGTGTGGACACCAACGGAAATGTGACTTTTACGGAAGCCACTAATTCACCGGTTGCGGTTGGGACTGCTCCGGTTGCCATTGCCACAGGAGACTTGAATGCCGACGGCGTGCCCGACCTTGCCGTCGTAAACCAGGGCGATAATACTGTCTCGGTCTTGCTGGGAAGCAGCAATTTAGACGGCACCTTCACCGAAGCTACGGGCTCTCCGCTGCCTACTGCGACGACTCCTGCCGGAATCGTGATCGCCAATTTTGCGAACGGCGCCGTGCCGGACATCGCGGTGACAAACAAGGGATCGAGCACGCTCGGCGTTTATATCGGTCAAGGAAAGGGCACCTTTGCCTCGCGCATCGAACTCAACACTCCCGTGGGGCCCTCCGCACTGATCGCCGCCACATTGACCACCAGCGGACTTCCTGATGCCGCTTTGGTGTCCCAAGATCCAGCCGTTGCCCAGGGGGTGGTGACGGTGATTCAGGATTCCTCGAATTTCGCCAACAGCATCACCGGCGGCGCGGCGCAGACGCCCTATCCGGCTTCGGAATATGTCGATCTCGGCGTGAAGATAAAAGCCACTCCCACGCTTCATCCCAATAATGAAGTGACTCTGCTGCTCGAGTTCGAAATTCGCTCGCTGGCCGGCTCCAGCGTAAACGGGATTCCCGTCATCTCCAATCGTACGCTGACCCAAACTGTTCGCGTCAGAGAGGACGAACCTACCCTGATCGGTGGTATCACCGATGCGGAAGAAACCCACTCCATCACCGGCCTGCCGGGCTTCGCGGAAATCCCGGGTGTAGGTTACGCGTTCGGGGGGCGGAAAAATTCTCTTCAGGATACCGAACTCCTGATTCTCGTCACCCCGCGGAAGCTGCGCCGGGCGGATCATCTCACGCGGGCGATTTTCGCGGGTCGAGGCGATACCGGAGGCCGCGGAACCCCCGCTCCAGGGACTCTGCAATCACCTGGAGCACAGCCTCCTCAGCCCTAACCCCGTGAATGACGGAATCCTCAGGCCTATCGCTCTCGCAATCTGAATTTTGTTTGGAAACCACTTTGCGCTTCGGCGTGGATGACCTACGGCAGAGCTTCGAACACTACGATCGGCTGGTATGTGCGCGGCACCACGGCTTCTGCAATGGCGATGAGTCTATCCTGCTGGCTGAATACACGCAGCCGCGGCGGCTTCGGTTCACCGCCATCGAGCTGCGTCGTCGCGCCGGGAGGCGGCTCGACGCGGCCCGGCTGAAGCTGCGCGAGCGTAATGTTGAACTTCGTGCCATGACGCACGCGCTTTTCGATCACGGGCAAAACGTTAACCCGCGGAAAATTAGCCAGCAGGTTTTCGAGGGGGATCAGGCAGTCCGCGAATTTCCGGGCCAGCTTGGCTTCTGCAAGTTCCTCCAGCGTGATTGCTTGTTCCAGCGAAAACTCTCCGACCGCCGTGCGCGTGATTTCCGCCAGGTGCGCGCCAAACCCAAGCTTTTGCCCCATCTCATGCGCCAGCGAACGGATGTATGTGCCGGACGAGCACTCGATGACAAAGCGCGCGATGCTGCCCTCGATTTCCCTGAGTTTGTATTCGTAAATCTGGACTTCGACAGCCTTCAGCTCGACAGCCTGTTTTTTGCGCGCCAGCTCGTACGCGGGGCGCCCTTTCACTTTCTTCGCGGAAAACGACGGCGGCATTTGTTCGAACCGCCCGATGCGCTCCGCGGCAAACTTTTCGACGGCCGCGGCATCCAGCGCCGGCGCGGCGTCTGGTCCCTGCGCTTGGCCGTCGGAATCGTACGTATCTGTCGCGAACCCGAACCGAAAGCCCGCCTCATATCGCTTGCGGCGCCCGGCGTAGAACTGCACCAGCCGCGTGGCCCGGCCAAGCAGCAGCACAAGTACACCCGTCGCCAGCGGATCGAGCGTGCCCAGATGTCCGATCTGCCGGAAGCCTGCCAAATGACGCACCGCATCGACCACGTCGTGCGACGTTTTCCCTTTCGGCTTGTTGATGACGAGCGCGCCGTCGATCGGCGCTGGCTGTGGTTGTCGTGGCATTTTTGGAGTGATCAGTGGTCAGTTGTCGGTTTTCAGTTTTAGTTCTTCGTTCGCTGTTCTCGCTTTTTTGTTTTTACTTTTGACAATCGGATGCAATCGAATTTAACTCGATTGCGTTCCTGCTCGTTCCTCCGCCCGGGCTTCAAAGCGGAGGGATCGCAGCCAATCGAGGCTTCCCTTTTTTTCTGAACTGAAAACTGACAACTGATCACTGAAAACTCTCAAGGCGCGGGCGGATTGTCCTTCTTCATTTCTTTCAAGAGCCGCTCGATGCGCTCGAGGTGCTCTTGGGAAAGATCCAGCGTGAAATGCAGTTCCGGCACGCGGCGGAGTTGCAGCCGCTCGACCAGCTCCCGCCGGATGTACCCGGAAGCATGTTCGAGCGCCTTGATCGCGTCGGATTGCTCCTTGTTCGTCCCCTTGACGCTGATGAATACCCGCGCGTGCTTCATGTCCGGCTGGACGCGCACTTCGCTGGCGACCACGCTTACTTCCAGCCGCGGATCTTTCAGTTCCCCCGCCAGCATGGCGTTGATTTCGTGGGCGATCTCCTCGCCCACGCGTTCGTGTCGGTGATTCGCTGGACTCATCGGCGTCCCTGAAACACTCTCTAAACGATCTCGACCGCTTGATTGATCAAAAATGAGCCGAGGATGCGGTCCGCCTCGTCCAGAACCTTTTGCAGCACTTCCCTCAAGTGCTTCTCTTCATTCGAAATCGTGACGATCCCGACCACCGACCTCTGCCAAGTGTCGTGATGCTCCAGCTCCGCCACGGCCACATTAAAATCCCGCCGCAGCTTGTCCTTCAAGCTGCGCAGCACCTGCCGCTTGTCCTTCAGCGATTGCGCGTCCGGGATGTGCAGCTCGAGGGTGAGCAGACCGACCGGCATGAGCGGCTCCGGGGGACAGCTTGGCGGATTATTTCTTGCCGGCGGACCCGCCGCCCTGTCCGGCGGCTTCCGCGGCGCTCATCTTGCTAACGCTGAAGCATTCGAGGATATCGCCGACCTTCACGTCGTTGAAATTGGCGACGCCCGCGCCGCATTCGAAACCAGTGCGGACTTCGCTGGCATCATCCTTGAATCGCTTGAGAGAGTTGAGCTTCGACGTGTAGATGACCGCCCCATCGCGCAGCACGCGAACCTGCGCATCGCGCTTCAAGATGCCATCGACCACGTAGCAGCCCGCAATCGTGCCCGCGCCCTTGACGCGGAACGTGTTGCGCACTTCCGCGCGGCCCAAATACGTTTCCGTGACCACCGGCTCGAGCAGGCCTTCCATGGCCTTCTTCAGCTCGTCGGACACTTCGTAGATGATCGTGTGCGTGCGGATGTCCACGTGCTCCTGCTGCGCCAGGTCCAGAGCCTTGCGGTCCGGCCGCACCCCGAACGCAATCACGATCGCGCCGGACGCGGAAGCCAGCAACACGTCATTTTCCGTGACCGCGCCGACGCCCGAGCCGATGATCTTCAGCTTCACCTGGTCGGTCGAAAGCTTCGGCAGCATTTCGCTGAGCACCTCGACGGAGCCCTGCACGTCACCTTTGATCACAATTCCCAATTCCTTGACGTCTCCGGCCTTCAGTTGCTCGTGGAGCTGGTCGAGCGTGATGCGCGAGCCGCTGATGCGCGCCATCGCTGCGTCGCGCTGCTTGCCCTGGCGGTACTCGACGATGTGCCGCGCTTTGGCTTCGTCGGTGACCTGGAAGAGGTCCCCTGCATCCGGCACTCCCTGCAATCCGAGCACTTCGACGGGCGTGGACGGCGGCGCATCATTGACGACCCGGCCACGATCGTCAAACATCGCGCGGACTTTCCCGAAAACCGACCCGCAGATAAAGAAGTCGCCGGAGTTCAGCGTGCCATTCTGTATCAGAATCGTAGCCACTGGGCCGCGTCCCTTATCCACGCGGGATTCGAGAACCGTGCCCGTCGCGGGCGCATCGGGATTGGCCTTGAGTTCCCGTAAATCAGCGACCAGCAAAATCGTTTCGAGCAGCTTCTCGATGCCCTGCTTCTTTTTCGCGGAAACTTCCACGAACTCCGTGTCGCCGCCCCATTCCGCGGGCATCAGGCTGTTTTCCGTGAGTTGCCGCTTCACACGCTCCAGTTGCGCTTCCGGCTTGTCAATCTTGTTGATCGCCACGATGATGGGGACCTTAGCGGCTCGCGCGTGGTCGATCGCTTCTTTCGTTTGCGGCATGACCCCGTCATCGGCGGCCACCACCAGCACCACGATATCGGTAACCTTCGCGCCCCGCGCTCGCATGCGCGTAAACGCTTCATGACCTGGCGTATCGACGAACACCACGGCGCGATCATTGACGACCACCTTGTAAGCGCCGATGTGCTGCGTGATGCCGCCCGCTTCGCCCGCGGCAACATCCGCTTCGCGAATGGCATCGAGCAAACTCGTTTTGCCGTGATCGACGTGGCCCATGACGGTCACGACCGGCGGCCGCGGCTTCAAACTCTCCTTGGTCTCTTCCTTCGCAACTTCCAGCACCATCTCCTCTTCCAGGGAGACGACGCTCACCACTCCGCTGAACGATTCGGCAAGTGTCGTGGCCGTGGGCACATCCAGCGCTTGGTTAATACTGGCGAAGACGCCCCGGTCGAGCAGGTTCTTCAAGAGCTCCTTGGCGCGCACGTCCAGTTTTTCGGCAAGTTCGCGAATCGTGATGCCTTCGGTGATCGTCACTTCGCGTGGCGGACGCGGCTCAGGCGGCGCGATAACCGCGGCGGCCAAACTGCGGCCCGCGCCCGGACGCTGCCGCGTCGGGTGCAGTTTGCGCTCACCTTCTTGCTCGCGCTTATCCAGAACGGGACGTTGGCGCTGGGGCGGCTTGCGGGTGTAAAGCGGCTTGCCTGGCTCTGCCTTCGGCGGCAGTTTCTCTGGAAACGGCGGCGGCAGCATTCCCGGACGCCCAGGCGCGCGAGGGCCGGGACGCGTACCCGTGGGCATTGGGCCGCGACGCTGCTCAAAAGGCCGCGATTGTGGTCCACCCGGACCGCCGGGGCTGCCGGATCGAGGTGTGAAAGGCCGTCCCTGGCCGGATTGCTGCGGACGCATCGGCTGCCCGGGACGCGGGCCGCTCGAGCGCGAGCCCTGCGACGTATCGGGCAAAGGCCCGCGATTGCCTGTAGGCATTGGACCGCGATTTCCTGTCGGCAACGGCCGAGCCGGAGCGCCTGGTCTTGCCGGCGCGCCGGGACGTCCGGGCGCAGCGGCCGCGGGACGTATGGCAGAAGGCTGTTTGCCGGACGGTGTTGCGGGTCGCGCCGCTGCAGGTGTTGCTGGCGCTCCTGCTGGCGCAGGTGGGCGAATCGGAGTTGCTGCCGGGGCAGTGGTTGCCGGCAGAGAAGGTTTCGCGGCCGGCGGTACCGCTGCGGGTACAGGAGCCGGCGTCTTGGGTGCTACTGGAGCCGCGACTGCGGGCGCTTCCGGTGCAATTGGCTTTGCCACCGGCGAAGCGGGAACTGCGGGTACGCTCGGTTTCACTGCGGCTGGCGCGGCGCTGGCTTGGGGTGGCGCGACAGGAGCACTAGGCCTCATCCGCGCGGCCTTCGCGGCTGCGTCCTTCGCTTCTTTTTCGGCTTTGGCAACCGCTTCCACTTGCGCTTCGGCCTCAGCGGCTCCCTGAAGGTTCTTGCGCACTTTCTCAGCGACGTCCGCAGGGATCGAACTCGAGTGCGTCTTCTTTTCAGTGACGCCGTAACCGGGCAACAGGTCAATGATCGCTTTAGCCTTGACCTCGAGTTCGCGGGCCAGCTCGTTAATTCGGACTTGATTTACGTCGGTCATGCTCTCCGTTCTCGACTACGACTTCGCCTCTTCCGCCGGCTCCGCATCGCCTTCGCTGGTGGCGGGCGTAATTTCTGCAGCGGGCTCTGTAGCCGTCTCCGCCGGATTTTCCTCAGCTGCGTCGGCAGTCTCGGAAGCCTTTGCCGTCTCTGCGGTAGCAGCCTCGGCTGCAGCCGCAGCTGCAGCTTGGTCTTCCTCGGCTGGAGCTTCTCCGCTCCCGGCGGCTTCGCCCGTCGCGGTAGCCGCTTCCGTGCCGCCTTCGTAGAAGCGATTCACGGCCTGATAAATCTTGTCTACCATCTTCTCGCCGATGCCCGGAATTTCCATCAATTGTTCCGGGGTCATTCCGGCGAGCTTCTCCACGGAGTTGATCCCCGCCGCTTCAATCTTCTCGATGGTTTTTGCGCCCACGCCCGCCAGTGAAGTCAACGGCGTTACCGGCGCGGTCAGCGCGGTCATCTGCTCTTCAATTTCCTGGCGCTTCTCTTCCTCGCTCTTGATGTCGATGTCCCAGCCGATGAGCTTGCTTGCCAGGCGCACGTTCTGCCCTTTCTTGCCGATGGCCAGCGAAAGCTGCGAATCTTCAACGATCACTTCGAGCTTCTTGTTCTCCGGATCGGTAATTTGCACGCGCGTCACTTTCGCCGGGCTCAAGGCCTTCTGTGCGAACGCCACCGTCTCTTCGTTGTACGGAATAATGTCGATTTTTTCCCCGCGCAGCTCGCGGATGATCGACTGCACGCGCATGCCCTTCATGCCTACGCACGCGCCCACCGGATCCACGTCCTTGTCGCGGCTCATCACCGCCACTTTCGTGCGCTCGCCCGCTTCGCGCGCCGCAAATCGAATCTGCACCGTGCCGTCGTAAATTTCGGGCACTTCCATCTCAAACAAGCGCTGCACCAGGCTGGCATCCGCGCGCGAAACGATCACCTGGGGCCCCTTCGCCGCGCGGTCCACCATCTTGATGACCACGCGCAACCGTTCGCCGATGTTGTACGTTTCCAGTTTCGATTGCTCGCGCTTCGGCAGTCGTGCTTCCGTGCGGCCCATGTCCACGATCAGGTCCGGACCCTCGGCGCGCTTCACGACCACCGTGACCAGCTCGCCCACGCGCGTGTGATATTCGTTGAAAATCGTGTCGCGTTCGGCCTCCCGCACCTTCTGCAGAATCACCTGCTTGGCCGTCTGTGCCGCGATGCGCCCGAGTACATCCGTGGGCTTCGGCGCCACAATCTCCGTGCCGACCTCCGCCGCGGGATTCTTTTTCTTAGCTTCTGCCAGGCTGATCTCTTTTTTCGGGTCGGTCACTTCTTCGACGACCATGTGCACCGAGTACACGTCCACCTGCCCCGTTTCCGCATTGAACTTCGCGCGCAGGTCCTCTTCCGTCTTGTAATATTTCCGCGCCGCCACCACCATCGCGTCTTCAATTGCCGACACCACCACTTCCGGCTCGATGTGCTTCTCGCGGCTCAGCATTTCAATCTGTTGGTAGAGCAAATTCGCCATGTCTCGTTCCTAAAATCTCCGCTTCTTCATCCCGTAACTTATCTTCGTGCGTCGCGGCTTCCTCGCAGCATTCTCTGCGCCCGGCAGTTTCCTCTGCGCCCCTCAGCGTTCTCTAGTTGCCCTATTTGCCTGAGCTTCGAAGGGAGCGAAGTCGAAAGGCGCCTCCGCGTTATCTAGTCTTTCTGCTCTGTGCCCTCAGTGCCCTTTGTGTAAATTCTTCTTCCTAAGCTCTTACTAACAACTAAAAACTTTCCTCAAAACTCCACCACCAGATTCGCCTTGCGGATCGCTTCGAGCGGCACCTCGACCGTCCGCGCATCCTTGCCCTTCAGCTCCATGCGAACTTTCCCATCCGCAAATCCTGCCAGCCGCCCTTCAAAAAACTTCGCCTCGCCCACCGGCTCGCTGGTCGAAATCTTCGCCAGCCGCCCTCTGAACCGCTCGAAATCCGCCGCCCTTTTCAGCGCCCGGTCCAGCCCCGGCGAACTAACTTCCAGGACGTACCCCGGCCCGGGAATCAGTTCCTCGACGTCGAGGATCACGCTCAATTGCTGGCTGACGCGCTGGCAATCGGAGTGGCTGATCTTCGGATAGGGGTCGTGCGCAACCTCCGCCGTCCCTATCTCTCCCACTGCATCGCTAATCGCCGCCGTTGGCTTCGGCGTGTTGACCGCTTCACGGTCACCAAGAACCTTGACCGCTTCGCGGCCGCCAGGAACCTTGTCGATGTACACCCGCAGGAACCGCTGCTTGCCGACTTTCCATTCGACATCAACGATTTCCAGGCCTTCCGAACGCGCCACCCGCTCGGCAGCGCCGCGGATTTTTTCCAAATCCACGCAGAGACTCCCCGACCCTAGCCGGTCCGCAGTACACTCCAACCGGCGCCAACAAAAAAGTGGGCTTGCGCCCACTCATCGTGCGACCCGCTTCAGAGCGAAAATAGAGTATATTCCCGCCGCACGGCAAAAGCAAGATACGGGGGATAGTCGTGGGTCAATTTCCGATTACCCAACATTTGGAAGCGAGCTGGCTCGTGAGCGGCGGAATCTAGGCAGGTCTGGAAAACCCCTGATTTCGGTAGTGACTCATTTTGAGTTAATCGCCGCGCTGGAGCCGCGCGACAAAATGAAGCCCTCGTTCAAATATCCACGATGCGGGGGCTGGATACAAGCCCAAAGACATTCTCATCTCAATCGTTTTCAAACCTAACTGGCCGAAGGCCGCGGACCATTGGCGCCTTGACCAATAATTGTATGGCAGCGCTACGCCATGATGCGCATTTCCAACCCAATCCATGAAACGAAGTCTTATGTCGGAAAAAAAGTTCTCGCCGAAATGGTCCTTGATCAGGATCATTTTACCCACGCGTGTTGCCTCCCTGAGCAGGAGGTGCGGATCTGGGGTGTGGTGCAGGACGTCTACAAACATCACGGCGTCGAAGCTCGCATCAGGATAAGGAATGTTTGCTCCATCGAATGACTGAACAGGTATTCGCGCATTTGGCCGGACAAGCACGTCGACACCCACAATGGAGACGTCGGGTCGCTGCCGGGTGATGAGGACATCGAGCGTCCCGTCCCCGCAGCCAACATCGAGAATGCGCGCTGCGGGAGGAATAAGAGCGGCCAGTTGATCAGACAAGACTCTTACTCTACGGCCGAAGACAAGTGTTTGGTGTAGAGACCCGACGATTCCGGCCACGCCGAATCCCCCTTCTCACTCGTAGCATTATAAGATAGTAGCTCTGAACGTGACCGGGTAATGCGACAGAAACCGAAGCCGGGTGAAACAGCGGTACCCACAAGAGTGCCAACTGTCCTACTGGACGGCCTACGAGAATAATACCAACAAGCGATGCTTGAGACTGTCGGAATGCCGATTCTTATAGTCAGATATGACGAGGATGGCAGAGCTGGGCTGGAATTTAAAGACCGCCAGGGAATATATCACTATATCTCCCCGCCCCCGATTTCATTAGAGCGAGGAAAAGATCCACCGGGACTTGGCTAATTGGACGGTGGTCAGCCGCCTTGTGAACCGTCGCCGATTTGACCGGAGATGGACGAATAATCTGACATCCAGCATATTATAGCAATTCAGTTAATATAGATAATGAATAAAATAGTTGGCGAAAGGCGTGGGAATCAGGTGCGAGCGGGAGGGATCGTGGAGGTAATAGAAATTGGAAAAGTGAATGTAGGAAGGGAGAAGAGAAAATGTCCGCTCGGGCTGGGAATGAATGGGCCCGTCTATTTGCGCTCCGCAGGTATTCGAATGGCCTCATTCATATCCGTGTTTGCCTTCTTGCAAGATTCACGGTCACCTTGATAACAACGTTCAAGGTCCTCAAAATAACTTTGAAGAATTCTCGCGCGAATCTTGCTCAGGCCTTTTTGACGGGCTTCGTCCAATGCGGCCTTTGCCTTCTGCTCGGTAACTTTGTCCGCACGTTCGCCGAACTGCTCGACGGCGTTAAAAGCGCTCCAGTACGTCCGGTCCTGCCGCTCGCGCTCTCGCGTCACTTGCTGGTTCAGGGTATAAACCAAGAGGTAGTTAGCCCCCAGGACGAACGTGAGCCCTGCGATCCCAAGAATCATGAGCCGCTTGAACATGGTGCGGAGCCTATAGCATCCCCTAATTACATTCCAGCGTATTATTCTTTCCGGTAAACCGCGCAAACTTAAAAATAGAAAAGGGAGAGGAAACATTCCCACTCGTGCCGCGAAGCTGTGAATGGGGAACTCGTTTACGTCAACGGTTACCCGCAGGCTTAAGCAAAGATTCAGGATTTCTCGGATTTCGAGGCAAATGAAAGAGACGCTGATTTCGGGCAAGATTTTGCTTTCACTGACGTGCTGTACGGCACATACATCGCGACGCCTGGGCTACATAGTCCCGGCTATTGGGCCGATCACGAGGACCGCGCCCACGGGCGCTACCTGGAAGCACAGTACAGGAGTTATCTTTGGTGCACTTGGGGTCATGCCCGGGTTAGCCATGGAGATCCGCCAGAGGTGCAATGTTGCAATTCCCAAGGAACTTGGTTTCGCCATTCCACATATTTATACCGCTTTTGGTATCCCCAGCTCTGAGCGTTCTCCTCTACGCTGTGGCGCCGGGAACCGGCGGCGGCCAAGATTTTCCGACGAAAGAGAGAGGAAGGCACGGTCCAGGCGCAAATGCGTAACGTCACGTATCACTTTTAGGAAACCGTGGCGGTGGAAATAAAATCGCTAAAGGGTGAGCTCGTGCCCCTCGGCAAGAATGAGTTCCCCGTCTTCGACGACAAAGATTCGTTAACCTGCGCATAAGCACGGCGGAGATCGCCATTGATTCGTCAAACTTGGCGAACGTTCTCAATTCTTATGTTTTCGCGCGTCCGCATTCGCCCTTAACAGAGCTATCCATCAGGGTTGAGAAGGGGCACCTGAAAGTGAAAGGAAAGCTCCACGACAAGGGGGACATCCCGTTCGCGACATCCCGCAGAAGCGCCTCCCGGCAACGATAAGACGAAGTGAAGTTGAAGTGGGTTCGTTTCTGGACTCGCGCAGGCGGGAGGGTGGGCCGAGTGGGCAAGGAAGGCACCTGCCCGTTTCCTGGACTTCCAACCAGTTTCCTCCGGCGGAGCCGAGTTGTAAATTGAACGAATCCCAGTCCAAGGTGAGGCTATGGGCGAATTCACCGCTTGGATGCAGAGCAATTGGTACGCGCTAGGAAACCTCCTGTTTCAATTTGCCTTCCTAGCTGCGAGTGTCTGGTTTGCGCGCGAAATCCTGAGAACGATGAGGGCCTCGCAGGAGCAGGTCGGGGCGCTGCTGAAGTTGTCGATCACGGGTGCGACCACGGAGCGGCACTCGCCGATTGCCGTCGCCGAACGAGCTCTCGCAGGTGCGAGCCCCTATTGGCTTACGCCGACGGAGATACCTCCCGTTGGGCCGCTGGAGCTCCTAGAAAATGATCCGGGTCGTTGGGCGGTCGCCCGGCACAGCCTGGTGGTGTGGCTGCAGACACCTATGAGCAGTGGAGACGCCGCCCCCTGGCGCAGAGCAATCAGGTGGCTGCAGGCCCCAGCCGGAAGCGGAAGCTGACCTGAGCATAAAGTAAGTACTACAGGCCTGATCGTACCACGACCTGACGAGAAGCCCCGTGAACCTCGCGGGCTTCACTGCCTCTAACTCGCTTAGCGGTAGCCTCGGTTCAAAAACCTCAGTTGTGCTCGTGATGCGGCCCAAAGCGTCGTAACCATTGGCGGACGGCACAGGCGGGAAGGATCGGGCGGCCAGTCAATGCGGCGCCAGAGTCGAGGAGAGACTTTCTTTGGCGGCGTTTTCGTAAAGGTGAAGAAGTTGCGCGGCGCGCTTGAGCAAATCCGCGGGCAGGTCGCCAGGTTGATAATCCACCCACCCGGTCGTGTAGACAAGATTCATCTTGCGGCCGGAACAGACCATTTCTAGAGCGCCGAGCCGGTTCAAGACTGCCTTGACTTCGCCCAGGTTACATTCGGGCAGCACCAGCAGGAAATCGTCGCTGGCCAGGCGCGCGGCGAAATCGGAGCCACGACACGCCTTCTTCAAACGCCGTGCGAGCTCTTTCAAAGCCTCGTCGGTTGCCGACTGACCGTAGCGCTTATTGATCTCGGCGAATTCGTCCAGATGAACGGTGGCCAGGCTCAGCGCCGTATTCTGCCGCCGCGCGTGCGCAATCTCTTTCCCAAGCTGCTGCTCGATGAAGACTCGCGTGTGCAAGCCCGTGACCGGATCGACGCCAGAAGGATCGGGAATTTCGCCAGGGTGCCCGTCCGCGCCGGCGTTCTGGCCGCTCAACTGCTTTCGCTGCCGGCGGAACGACCACTGACGGTAGAGCATCCAGCCATTGAAAAGAAGAAGCAGGCTCAAAATTCCCCAACGAGCCTGATCGGAACGGATTTCATAAAAATGCTCGCTGTTCCGGAAAAAAAAGGGGAAGGAAGAGAGCAAAAAGGCCGCCGCCGAGAGCGTGGCGACGAAAAATGCGGAGAACCAAAGCCACCACTCGCGCCGCGCGATTTGCCGCAAGCCGGATTCCGCTTGCAGTGCGCGGAAAGCACCGGATCCCTCAAGAGGCGAGGAATTGTGTTTGCTGGTGCGGAGACCGAGTATCGATTCCATGTTTCTTACGGGAATACCTATGCACTACCACATTAGGCCGCTGCTACAGAATAAGGCAACGCCGAAATGGTACAGGGCCGTTCACTTCAAGAACCTGACCGCATGGGCAGAGCGGAGGCGGGGCATCGCGCGACGCGGCGAACGGCGCTTCCGTGTTCGAGGCTGCTTCAAATGAAAAACGCCCCCGGCTAGACCGGAGGCGTTTTGAGGAGGCGCCCAATCGAATGAGAAAAAAATGCGATCGCTAGGGCTTGGCAGCGGGCGGCTGAGTCGTCGCCGGCGCGGGTTTTGCTGCGGCCGGCTTCGGCGGCGTTGCCGCGGCACCAGCCTTGACCGGGTAGGCCTGATCGTAGAGGCGGATAATGTCCTGCGTGACGTCGATTTGCGTGGAGGCGTAGAGAATCGGAGTGCCCTGCGCCGAGGAATCCAGGACGACGGAGTAACCGTTCTCGCGCGCGTAGCGATCCAGCACGTCCACCATCTTGCGGCCGATGCGGTCGATGACGTCGGCTTGCGCGGCGTTCACGTCTTCCTGGTATTCGGTGTTCATCCGATCAAGCCGCTGCGCGAGCCGCTGACCCTGCTGCCTAAGGCGGGCTTCTTCTTCCTGGCTCAGCTTGTTCGCGCTGGCCTGCAGACGCTGCTGCAGGTCACTGATCTGCTTGTTCAGATTCTCGATTTCGTTCTGGCGCGAAGCGAACTGCGATTGCAACTCCGCGGATGCCACCTTGCCCTCCGCGGTGGTGACGATGGCCTGACGAATGCTGATGACGCCGACCTTACTCGATGCGGCCGATCCGGCCGCGGCGGGCGCCTGTGCCCACGCGGCTGCGGTGCTCAAAATGCACGCGGCGGCGAGGGTAGCTGTACGAGTCCACACATTTCGCGACCGCAAAGCGGTCAACATTTTCCGTGACCGCAAAGCGGTCAACAATCTAGAATTCACTTTTTTCTCCTTGTTTTGGTCCGCCACGGAGAAACCGGGGCGAACCCGCGCCAAGTCAGCTTGGCTTAAAACTGATTCCGCTCCCAGCGGGCATTACCAGTGTATTGCAAACTTCAAAGTATAACCGACGCGGTTTGCTTGCCGCAATCAGAAAGCAAAATTGCCCAGGCAGTGAGACGGTTCGCGCATCAAGAACTCTTCCAGTCCACCGCTTATTTCGGCAACGGAAACAGGATCACCCGGTTGTTGGCCTGATCGGCGATGACCGCCAGGCTCGTAAAGATCTGGATGGCCGCGGCAAATTTAGAAGCCGCGCCAATACCGAGAGTTGCCTTGGTCGTGAAGGTTTGCGAATCCACGATCGAGATCGTATTGCTCAGCGAATTCACCGTGAGGATTGTGCCGGTTTGGAAATTGTAAGCAATGGCGTTGGGATTGATCCCCACCTTGATCGCTTGCGGGGTGCCGCCGTCCGGATTGAATGCCATGATCACGTTGCCCTGGGTGGAAACCGCGTAAAAGAGCGCCGGAGTGACCGAAGGATCAAAGACCACACCGGTCGGTGTCGAGGAGAGGAAGGAAGTCGATGCAGAAGTGGATTTGGCGGGCGTGGACAAGCCGATGTCGACGTAGTCCGCAGCACCGAACGGGGAGGAGGAGCCGTTGAGCACGAGGGCGGTCACGACGGCGAGGCCGCGGCCGTTGGTGCCGCGATCGGGATCAATGGCGACGGCGATGGGGTTCTGGTCGACAGCCACGCTGGTGGGTGCAAGAGCGCCGATGGGAGTGGCGGTCAGCGGGGTGAGGTCGATCGTGGAAACGGTGTTCGAACCGGTATTGGCGATGACCGCCAGGTTCGTTTCCTGATCGATGGCCACGCCGCTGGGAGCGGTGCCGACATTCACACTGATGGCTGCTCCGGAAGCGTCCTTGACCGGAACGGCGTTGACCAGGTCGAGAACGGAGACGGTATTGGAAGAATTGTTGGTCACGACAGCGACGCCTGCGGTGGAAGCGGCCTGGCCGGTATAGGCAAGCCTGGGAAGAACGGCGACCCCAGTGGGCGCTCCGCCAGTGGCGATGGTCTTGACGGTCTGATTGAAAATGTTCGCGGGGTTCAGGCTGAAGACGGAAACCTGGTTGCAACCCGAGCCGGTGTTGGTGACGACCGCGAGACTATTGACTTCATCGATGGCGACGCCTCCGGGAGCGGCCGGGGTGCCGTTCGGCGAGGTGGTGGACACGTTGCAGGGAGCCAACGGAATTTCTTCGATAACGGTGAAATCCACGCCGTTTGAATGATTCAAGCCAGTGGGCGCGGAGGTGACGACATCCAGTGCATAGTGGCGGGGAGCAGGAAAAACTGGCGCTGGGGGGTTCGTGCCGGGGATGAAAGCCGGGAACGTAACGTCGAGTTCCTGGCTGCCGTTGGGAGTGACGGTAGCACCAAAAGTGGAAACATCAATGCCATCCAGCCGAACTTGCACGGGAGTAGCACTGAAACCAGAGCCAAGAATTCTCACAGGACCGACGGGCTGGGGCGCGGCACCCAACGTGATTTTGGCTGCAGGGCTGAAGCTCGCAGGAGTGCCGACCGTCGCGCCGTCGATCGCCGGGGTCAGCACGCGTTCGATGTGGACGGACTTAATGTTGCCAAGTCTAAAGCCGGTGAGTGTGCCGCTGCCCGAGTTCAGCGTCAGCACGAGATTGCTGATGGGATCCACGGCGATGGCTCCGAAAATGGTGAGTGTCGGAACAGGATTGGTGGAAGTGCAACTTACCAGCACTCCCGCTCCGGTAAAGCAGGCGAGGCCGTTCTGTCCGGTAGTGACGATGGCGGGACGCTGCGAGAGGGAAGGATCGAGCAGCGAGACTTCGTTGGTTTTGGGATTGAAAGAGACCGCGGTATTGGTGAAGGGCTGAAAGGCCACCTCCGCCGCGCCCAGTTCCGGAACGCCAATGCTTGCCGGGCCGGTTTCTTCGGAAAAAAGCGACATCGCAGTAACGGATTGGCTCTTCGGATCGATAAAAGAAACCTGGCTGGACGTGGCGTTGGGGTCGGCGAGAGCGGCGCTCCGCGTGATTGGATTGATGGCAATGCCCACAATCGAGGGGGAGATGGAGTAGGTCAGAAATGGAGTTCCAGAACTGGCGACACAGCCGGTGGTGCAAGTGGTGGTATCGTCTTTGTCGGCCTGGAAATACTGAAAGTGAGTGGCATCGAGAATTTGGCCGACGGAAAAAGATCCGTTGAAATCGGTTTTGTTCGTGCTTCCCGCGGGCAAGCCGCTGATGAGCACGGTGCCAGGATTGCCGGGATTGAGATTGTGAGCGGTAGAGGTCGTTATGGTGACAACGTTGGAGGCGCGCGTAGCGCTGGCAATAGCGACGGATCCGGCAGATGGATTGGCCAAGTCCACGGCAGAAAGCAGGCCCGCTCCTCCCGGAGTCACATAAACCAGGCGCGCGCCGGGCTCAAACGCGACCTGCGGATTTGCTCCGGTATTCAACGTAACGTAGTCGATGGGGCAGTAGGGTAGCGTCCAAATGATGTTCGTGGCGCTCGGGAGGCACTTGAGCTTCGCTGTCACATTAGGGTCGTTGTTCAAGTTGACGATGAGTCCGATGTTTGTGGAAGCAAACGCCACAACGGCTCGATGCGAAAATGGATCGATGCCCACGGAGTAGGGGAACGGCTCCACGGTCGCCTGGCAGGTGGGGTCGGATTGAGGAATCACGCAGCTCAGATCCACGGTTGCAACCGGCGCGCCTGCGGGAACCGAGAGAATGGAAAGCGACTTACTGGCGTAATTCACGACCGCGGCAACGTTGGGCTGCGGTGGAGTCAGAAGAGTGAGCTGGTCGTCCACCGCGACACCAGTCGCAAGATTCCCGCCAGAGGAAAATTGGCTGGTCACCGCAGGCGTTGAGCCGGTCAAACCGATGAATTGGACATTGTTCGAATTCACGCCCGCCAAGATCACGATTGCCAAGCCATCCGCCGGGTCTATCGCAACGCTGCTAGGCGCGGAATTCGCGCCAAAGGAAATCAACGGGGTGGCAGGTCCGAGGTATATTTTTGGCGGGTTCGGCGGAGCGGGCGGCGGCACTGGTTTCAAAGTCAACGCGCTCTTGCTGACGAGGTCCAAGGGTGGGTTCGTGCCTCCATAGTCCGGGATCACCGCCATATTGCTGAAGGCACTGGCGGGATTTGGTGCAGTAAATGGGCCAGGTGAAGTCGAGTAAGTCACACTCACCGGAAAGAGTCCGGCGAAGTTTCCGCTGGCCGTTGGTGCGGGCAAGAAGCTGTTAATCCGCCGCGGCGACGGAACCGGAGACGGGGATGACGAAGAATTGGCAAGCAGGGGCTGTCCGTCAAAATTAGCCGCGACGGTAGGCGAGTCAACAGGACCGAAGAATCCTCCATCGATTACAAACGGCACGCCGGTGGTCAGACCCAGCGTGGACTCCTGGAAATTGTCCGGGGAGGTGCCGACGATGGTGGGCCGAACGGGCTGTATTCGCAGACAAAACGTGGCATTGGGAGGATTGGTTGTAACTTTGATCGAAGTGTTGCTGCTGGTGACCTGCACCTGGTAGTACCCTGGGATCTTCAATTGGTCCGGATGCTGCGCCGAGTTCAAGCGAACGCGAGCCCCGATGGAGGCGGAAGTCGTGCCCGGTGCGAAAACAACTTTGATCTGCGCGGGATCAAAGGTGATGAAATGCTGAACGTTACTCGGAACTTGCGTACACATCGAGTCGGTGGGGTCCATCGTGACGCCGATCTGCGAAGTGGCGTTGGTGGCGGCGAGGAAGATGTCCTGCTGCAAGCCGCCCTGAGGCGCAACGGTTGGGGAAAATCCGCTGAAAGTAATGTCACCTGCCTTGACCACGGTGACGGCGGCCTGCGCGATGCGGGCATTGTCGACGTTCGAGAACGCGTACACCGTGACGATCCCGGCGGCATTCACCGGCGTGGTTGTTGAAGCTGGGGCCGCCGTGGGCACGGCCGTGGGTGAAGTGTAAAGTCCGGTCGTCTTACCGATTGAGCCGCAACTGTTGCTCCCGGTGCTGCAATCGGCACTGCTCGTTCTCGCTGTGGATTCGAAAGTCACGCCCCAGGTAAGTTGATCGGGCGAGATAACATTGCCGTTGAAATCCTTCGCGAGAAAGAGTTGCGTCTCACCGGTGCCCAGAGTGGCAGTTGCGGGCGTAAGCGTGATGCGAATACCGGAATCGAAGGTAAAGCTGAACTTGCCCGTCTTCTTCTTGTCGGCGTTGGAGGTTGCCGTGATGGTGACGACCACGTTGGGAAGATTTTTCTGATCCGGAAAGACCGACGGCGCGGTGAAAGTGGCGGTGGAGGCGACCGTGGTGCTGGTATTCTGGATGTTGGAGAGAACACCAACGGCGGGCGTGCATGCCACGGCGGCAGAGGGCGTGGGGCTGGGAACGGCGGTCGTGGGATTTGGAGTGGTGGTATAGGTGCAGGCGAACGTTGCAGACACGTCGGTCGCGCCGGTGACCGTGGCGGTGATCGTCTGCGATTGCGTCGGCACCATCACGAGGAACTGGCCCGTGACCGAAACAAGTACCTGATTGGCAGTGCTGCTGCTGCCACAGCCGCTGCCCCAAAGGCTGGCGAAGGCCGCCGCCAGCAGGATGTTTCTCGCACTCTTACGCCACTTCATACTCACTGTCTCCCCCACATTTGCGCGCTTTGCGAGTGTTCCGCGTCTGCTGCGCTGCTGAATCCCCAAATCTTTCCGCAAATCACAATCATCCCCACTCCCTAGAAGGTCCGGCTGACGGTGAAGCGGAACGTCCGCGCCGGCTCGAAATAGTTGAGACTCCCCGGATTCCTCAGAAGCTGATCGAGCGTGGGCTTCACCTGGAACCTCCACACGTCCGGCGGCAGTGTGCCGGGGAGGCGGCCAAGCGTGCAGCCCTTGTCCCCCAAAGACGGATCACAAATCTCGCTAGCCTCGATGAAATCAGGGGGTGCCAAAAGCTGGGAATGCAAACGATGGATATTGTAGGCGTAGTAGACCCGGAAGGGCGCCTGAATGATCGGCAACTGCACGACGAACTCGATGCCCGTCGAACCGCGCAAGCGAAAATTCGTTCCCGGTGCAATGCCGAGCTGCCGGCTCAAGTGTATATCCTGCTGAACAGTTGGAAATTGAGTTGTCAGGTTGGTGAAGCCCGTCTTGTCGAGCTGCAAGGCATTCTTGCGAAGAATGCCATTGGTGCCGCCGTCAAAAAACAACACAGCTTGCACCGTGCTGCCCACGATGGGGATGCGGTACTCGACATTTCCAAAGCCCTGCGTGTCGCCTCCAGGAAAAGTGATGGTATAGCCGAGCACCGGCACGCTAACCGTTCGCGGGGACGGCCGACCAAACCCGTCAAGACAGGTGTTGCAGCTGAAGGTGAACTGCTGTGCCGAGGCGACCGGAATAAAGGTGACCGGGGTAATCGAGCGGATGTCGAAACCGCGGATGTCCGATTCACCGCCCATATAGAAGCGGCTGTACGGAGGCGGTTCCCCCCCGCCGTAACCGGTGATGAACGCACCAGAAGCGTGAAAACCCAAAACGTTGCGGCGCTTGTTCACGGGATGGTAGTACTTCCAATCAAAAACGTTGGTGATGCTATTGACGTTGCCGCCGAGCGGGCCACCGGAGAACGCGAGCGAATAGTAGTAGCTCTTGCCTCCCGTGGGATTTATTGGATTGTTGACGGTGTTATAGCTGATCGAGGGGGTGATGGTGCTCGAAACGATTCCGTTCAGCGCGCTTGGACCGGCGATGCTGCGGAACTGCACCTGGGTAAACAACAGTTTGGACGCATCGTTAAAAGCAGTAATGTTGGTCCGGGTGAGGCCGTAATTCAGCGCGACGCGAGTGAAAGAGAGTTTTCGAACCGGGTAGCTCGCAAAGACCGTGAAGCCGGTGCTGTCCTGGTTGTAATTCTGAACGAATTGGGGATTGATGCTGACGGCCTGCCCGCTGAAGAGCGCCGCCTGTCTGGCCTGGTCAAACTTGTAGCGGCTGGAAAAAATCGTGAAACCCGAGGAGATGGGCCGGTCAAAGAGATAGGGCTCGGTGAATCCGAAAAGGAAGCTGCGCGAGAGATCGCCGAACTGCGCCGAGAAAGTTAAAGTTTCGCCAAGACCAAGGAAGTTGTTGGTCTGATACGTGAGGCCGATGAAGCTGCCGGCCAGGCCGCTAACACCGCCCTGCAAGCCGATCGACTGTTTGCCCTTTTCCTTTAGCTTGAGGTTGATGTCAACCGTGCCATCTTTATTGTTGCGTTTGATCTCCGCAGCCTTGTCCGCTTCGATCTTGTCGAAGTAGTCGAGTTGATTGAGGCGGAGGATGCTCATCTCCCACAATCGCTTGTTGAAGAGCTGGCCTTCATCAATCGCCAATTCGCGGCGAATTACTTTGTCGCGGGTGGTGGTGTTCCCGCTGAAGTCGATGCGCCTGACGAAATACTGCTTCTGTTCGTCGAATTTCAGCGTCAGGTTGATGATTTTCTTATCTTCGTCGATTTCCGTGTCCGGCTCGGGAGTGAAATCGATAAATCCGTATTCGCCGTAAATTTTGCCGTAGGTTTCCAGGGCCTTGCGAACTTTTTCAGTGGAGAAAATGTCGCCCTGTTTAAGAGGGAAAGCGCCTTTCAGCGCATCGACCTTGAGGGACAGGGCCTTGTCCGGATCGGCGCTGACGATCTTCAGCGTGCCCATGCGGTAGCGCTCGCCTTCTTCGATGGGGATGGTGATATTGACGGCCTTGCCGTGGCTGTGCCCGGCGACCAACGGAACGCCCAGGCGGAAACCTTCGGTGTCGATGTTTTCGAGAATGGGCTCCCCGACGGAAACCTTGAAATAGCCGTTGTCGCGATATAAGCCGCGAACGCCGACTTCCAGATCCTCGCTCAACTTTTGGCGGTCGTAGGTCTTCGTGAGCACGGGAATATACCAGAAGTAGAGAGGAATCGAGTAGGGCCGGTCGTGGCGCATGGCGCGGATCAACTTACGGTCGCTGAAAGCGTGGTTTCCGGTGAATTTGATTTTGCCGACCTTGACCTTCGGGCCCTCCTCGATCTTGAAAACGAGAATGACGGCGTTGCTGGAAGCAATGCGCTCGTACTGCGGAGTGACTTTCGCGAACTGGCGGCCATGCTCGCCCAGCAATTCCTTCAAGACCACTTCCGCTTTCTTGATTTTCGTGGGATCGAACTGGCTTTCGACGCTGAGACCGACCTTGCGTTCCTTGAACCGGTCGAGAATGTCCGATTCGGAAACGGAGTGGATGCCCTCGTAGCGGATGCGGCGGATCTGCGGGCGTTCTTTCACTTCAAAGATGATGATTTTGCCGTCCGCGCGATTGGGAGAGTCTTCCACGCGGAGCTTTACGTCCTCGAAGAATTGCGTGTTCCACAACGCCTGAAAATCGCGGCGCAACGTCTCTTCATTGTACACATCGCCTTCGCGGCTGAAGATGCGTGCTTTCAGCGTGTCGTTGCGCACGCGGCGGTTACCCATGAAATCGATGCGCACGATGACAAACTGCTGTTGCGTGGCGGCCTGCGGATTCGTCGAGGAACGATCCTGTATAACTTCTTTGCCAGTAGTGTAGTCAAAGGAAGCGGAGAAGAGATAGGAGCTTGCAGATGAGGATGCGTCCGCGCGGGGATTTTCCCGCGTTGCTGCGGGTGACGCGATCGCAAAAAGAAACACAAGGGCGATCACCAACGTCACGCGAGCCGCAAAAAAACCACACGGCAAACAAACTCTTCTTTGAGCGGCCGATGAGGTCGTCAAGGCCGCGCCCCCAAACTCAAGTTGTTTTTCTCCCGCCGGACCCGGTGTGGACCGGCCGTGCGTTAATCCCGAACCCGATCGGGATCACCCGTGCGTTGTGTCAGATTCGTTAGTGGACGACCGGGGTTGCCTCACCGACGGGACGGAACGACAGGCCTTCCCCTGCGACGTAAATCTGGAGAGTCGCCGGCCTTTGAATTCCACCCTGGATGAGCGCCTCGGAGAGCGGGTCTTCTACATACTTCTGCAAAGCCCGGCGGAGCGGACGTGCCCCATAACTGCGGTCCGCGCACGTTTTCTCGAGGATCCACTGCCGTGCTTCCGGCGATACCACGATCTGCACCTGCCGGTGAATCAGCGTGTCGTTCAGCTGGCCCACCAGCAAATCGATGATGCGGAGCAGATCTTCGTCGCCGAGCGGATTGAAGATAATCACTTCGTCCAGCCGGTTCAAAAACTCCGGATTGAACACCCGCTTTACTTCGTTCATCACCATATCTTCCATGCTCTTCTGCCCGGCTTCATCCGCACCGGACTGGAAGCCCATCGCCGTGCGCTTTTGCAAATGACGCGCGCCGAGATTGGACGTCATGATGATGATGGTGTTCCGGAAATCCACGGTATTGCCGAGCCCATCGGTCAACTGACCGTCTTCAAACACCTGCAACAATATATTAAAGACGTCCGGATGCGCCTTCTCGATTTCATCCAGCAGGATGACCGAGTAAGGCGTCCGGCGGACGCGTTCCGTCAACTGCCCGCCTTCTTCGTAGCCCACGTACCCTGGAGGCGCGCCGATCAGCTTCGAGACGGAATGCTTCTCCATGAACTCCGACATGTCGAAACGAACCAGCGATTTCTCCGAACCAAACAAAAACTCCGCCAACCGCCGTGCGACTTCCGTCTTGCCGACGCCGGTCGGCCCCAGGAAAAAAAAGCAGCCCACCGGGCGCAGCGGCGACTTGAGACCCGCGCGGCTGCGGCGAATGGCGCGAGCCAGCGCGGTGATGGCCTTGTCCTGGCTGATGACGCGCTTGTGCAGTTCCGGCTCGATGCGCAGAAGTTTTTGCTGTTCGTCTTCCTTGATGGAAGTGACGCCGATGCCCGTCCAGCGCGAGACGACTTCTTCAATGTCTTCGCGGGTCACGATGCCCGTCGAGGCGTCGTCGAGTTTGAAGCGTTCGCGCAGCCCGCGCAGGTTTTCTTTTTCTTTGCGTTCTTCCTCGGAATAGAAACGCGCCTTTTCGAATTCGTGATTGGCGATGGCCGTTTCCATGCGGTGGGTGATGAATTTCACGCGCTTCTGCACTTCGCCGACTTCTTCGGGGACGGTGGCCTGGCGCAATTTTACGCGCGCGCCGGCTTCGTCGATCAGGTCGATGGCTTTGTCCGGAAGAAAACGGTCGGGGATGTAGCGGTTCGAAAGATAAACGGAATAACGGAGGGCTTCGTCAGTGTAGCTGACGGCGTGGAATTTTTCGTAGCGCTCGCGAACACCCTGAATCACTTGCACGGCTTGTTCTTCATCCGGCGCGGGGACTTTCACGGACTGGAAGCGGCGCTCCAGAGAGCGATCTTTCTCCACCGACTTGCGGTATTCGCCCGGCGTTGTTGCGCCAATGCACTGGATCTCTCCGCGCGAGAGTGCGGGCTTCAAAATGTTGGCGGCGTCGAGCGAGCCTTCCGCGGAACCGGCGCCCACGAGCGTGTGCAGCTCGTCGATGAACACGATCGAGTTTTGGCTCTCCATCAGTTCCTTCATGATGGTCTTCAGGCGCTCTTCGAACTGGCCGCGGTACTTCGTGCCCGCCACGATCAGAGAAAGATCGAGTGAAAGGATGCGCTTATCCGCGAGGAACGGCGGAACATCGCCATCGGAGATGCGTTGCGCTAGGCCTTCGACGATGGCGGTCTTGCCCACGCCGGGCTCGCCGATCAAAACCGGATTGTTCTTCGTGCGGCGGCACAGAATTTGAATGACGCGCTCGACTTCGTTTTCGCGCCCGACCAGCGGATCCAGCGAGCCTTCCGATGCCGCTTGCGTCAGGTCGCGGCTGAATTCCGCGAGCAAAGAAGTTTCTTTTGGCCGCGCCGCCGCTGTTTTTTCGCCGGACGTGCGCGCCAACTCTTCCCGTAGCGTGGAGAGACGCAGCCCGCGCTCCATCAAGATTTCCGCGCCGAAGCACTTTTCTTCGCGCAGGATGCCCAGGAGCAAATGCTCGGTGCCGACGTGCTTGTGGCCCAGGCGCTCCGCTTCTTCCGCCGCCATGTTTAGGATGCGCTTGCACTCCGCGCTCAGCGGCACTTCGACGGAAGTGGAGATGCGCTCGCGGATGGTGATGCGGGCTTCGATCTCCTTGCGTATCGATTCGATCGAGCCTTGCTGGCGCAGGAAACGGTTGGCCAGCGCTTTGTCCTCGCGCATCAAGCCGAGCAGCAGATGCTCCGTCTCGATGTACGGGCTGCCATACTGGCTGGCTTCGTACCTCGCAAAAAATATGACGCGTCGCGCTTTCTCTGTATAACGTTCGAACACGTTAGCTCGCTTCTCCCCCTAGGGTCCCGCTCGCGGAGGCCGCAGCCTCGCGAGTTCGCAGAACGCCATGCTCCAGCGCAAGTATCCGGTCACACCGCGCGGCGAGCGTCAGGTTGTGCGTCGCGATTAGCGACGTCAACTTGTGCGTGCGGTGCAGCCTTTCCAGCAACTCGAACACAGCCAAAGCATTCTGCTCGTCCAGATCTCCGGTAGGTTCATCTGCCAGCAGCACGCTCGGCCCAGTGACGAGCGCCCGGGCGATCGCGACGCGCTGCTGTTCCCCTCCGGAGAGTTCCCCTGCGCGGTGATCGGCCCGATTTTCCAAGCCAACCTCCGCGAGCCACTTCCGCGCCATCCCCAGCGCGGAAGCAAAATCTTCGCCGCGCACCAGCAGCGGCATGGCTACGTTTTCCGCAGCCGTAAAATCCGGCAGTAACTGATGGCGTTGCCACAAAAATCCGATGGCACGATTCCGAAAATCCGCCAGCGCCGCGTCATCAATCGATTCAATGGCTTTCTTTGCGAAGTATACTGTACCGCTCGTTGGCGTGTCTAGCGCGGCCAGCAGGTGCAGCAAAGTACTTTTGCCGGCTCCGGACGGCGCGACGATCGCCACCATCTCTCCTTGCCGCAAACTCAAGTTTGCATCCGCCAGAACGCAAATGCTCTTCTCCCCGCTGCCATACGTCTTCTTCAGACCGCGCGATTCCAGCACAACTACCGCGTTGCGCGGATCTTCTGGCGCCACCCCGCTCGCGAATTGTGCCTGCTGGATCACTATGTTCTTAGTCCCTTTGGCCTCTTCTCGCGCCCTTCCTGTTCATAGTTAGATGCTTCCGCTGCAATCCCCGTGCCGTGATGAATGTGAGCAACCTGTGCTTCCATTAACCCAAAGTGTTTCCTCTTTTCACCAGTCCTTTGCCTGCCGAAAAGAGGGCAATTCTGCCTCAAACTGAAACACCTATAATCTTTCTGTTTTCAATAGCTTGCGGCGCGTATTTGCCCCGACCGAGGGTCGAGGGATGCGCCCCGGTCTCACCCACCTGCCTCTCCGCCCTGCTAGGAGCAAATCTCGCGCCAAATTGAGTTCGGAGTATCATTCCTGCGTGCCGGCTTCCCGCTCTTCATTCATACCGGAGGATTTCCACCGGCAGGAGCCGCACGGCAGCGCGAGCCGGCAAAATCGTTGCCGCGATGGAGATCCCCATCGCCACGGTGGTGATCCACACGCCATCGAAAACATTCGAATGAAAAGGCACATAAGGTACCGCGTACACCTGCGGATCGAGAGGAATCAGATGGTAACTGCCCGCCACAAACGAGAACGCATAGCCGATGAACAGGCCAATGAGTGTGCCCGTGGCTCCGATGCTGATTCCCTGCCAAAGAAAAATCGTGCGAATCTGCTCGCGGCGCGCGCCCATGGACCTCAGCACGGCGATGTCGCGCGCTTTGTCGATGACCGTCATGGAAAGAACCACCAGAATATTGAGACCGGCGACGAAAGTGATCAGTCCGATGAAGATCGCCGTGACCAGCTTTTCCAGTCGCAGCGCACGGAACAGCGCGCGATTTTCTTCCATCCATGTCGTCGCTGAAAATCCCGGTCCGGCGGCTTGCCGGACCTGTTCCGCAATTCCGCCCGCGCGTTCCGGCTGATTCAGCCGGAACTCCAGGACGTTGACGACGTCACCCGCGCCGGAAAGCCCCTGCGCTGCGGCCAGTGTCATGAAACACCAGTTCTCGTCGTAGTCGTAAAAGCCGGAATCGAAAACACCGGTAACACGAAACCGCCGTGTCCGCGGCATCAATCCGTAGGGCGTCAATCGTCCCTGCGGACTTGTGAGCGTCACGTAATCGCCCGGAGAGATCTTCCACTCCTCCGCAAGCTGTTTTCCAATGAGCAGCGCGTCAATCCCATCAGCGTCCGGAGAAAAGTCCAGGCTTCCGGCGGCGATGCGCTGCAGCGCTTCGTCGCTTTTTCGCTCCCGCTCGGGGTCGATGCCTTTCGTGACCACGCCTCGCGCTCGCCCAGCGAAGGAAAGCAGCACCGTCTGGTAGACCGCCGGCGTGACGGAACGCGCACCGGTTGCCTCGGCGAGTTTTGCGGCCATTTCCTCGTAGTTCTTGATTCCCCCGGTGCCCGGTCGCGTAAGAGAGACATGGGCTGTCACGCCGAGCAGCCGGTCTTGCAGCGTCTCGCGGAAACCCGTGTTCATCGAGAGCGCGATCACTAGCGTCGCCACGCCCGCCGCCACGCCGATCGTGGAAAACAGCGTGACCAGCCGCAGGACCGCCGGACGGTACGGCGACCTCAGGTACCGCTGCGCCACGAACCATTCGAATCGCATGCTAGTTGGAAGAATACGTTAGGCACGGTGCGCTTCGGAAGATGATTCGCCGCCTTCCGGGCGCAGCAATGGAAAAAGGATCACGTCACGGATCGAAGGCGAGTCCGTCAGCAGCATCGTCAGGCGGTCGATGCCAATGCCTTCGCCGGCCGTCGGGGGCATGCCGTGGCACAGAGCGCGGATGTAATCCGCGTCGAGCTGTTTCGGGACTTCTTCTCCGCCTTGGGCCATCTGTGCAAGAAAGCGCCGCTCCTGCTCGGCAGGGTCGTTCAACTCGGAGAAGCCGTTCGCCACTTCCATCCCCGCAACGTATATTTCGAATCGTTCCGTCAGTGATGGATCCTCCGGCTTTTGTTTCGAAAGCGGCGAGATTTCCGTCGGAAAGTCGTAAAGGATCGTGGGCTGGACAAGTTTATCTTCGGCCATGGCTTCGAAAAGGAGTCCGGTCCATTCGCCATCTGTCAACGTCCCTTTGGCCGCCACGTAAGGCGCGCCGGCGCCCTTCGCCCACAGGTTATAGCGATTTGTGGCTTCCTGAGCGCCGCCCGGCGAGGCTAATCTTTCGCATATAGGCGCCTCACCCGCCGCCGCCGGCCAATACTTGACGATCGCCTCGCGCATGGAGAGCCGTTGCATCTTCGAAAAATCAAGCTCGGCGCCACCGTACTTCACCGTGGTTGAGCCGGTAATGTTCTTTGCCAGCAGCGCGAACAGCTGTTCGTTCATGTCCATCAAATCGCGATAATTACTGTAGGCCTCGTAGAATTCCAGCATCGTGAATTCGGGATTGTGCTGTGTGGATATGCCTTCATTGCGAAAATTGCGGTTGATCTCATAGACGCGGTCGAATCCCCCGACCGTCAACCTCTTTAGATACAGCTCCGGCGCGATCCGCAGATACAGATCAATGTCCAGCGTGTTGTGGTGCGTCGTGAACGGCCGCGCGGCGGCGCCCCCGGCGATGGGATGCATCATCGGCGTTTCGACTTCGATGTACCCTCGCGCATCAAAGAACCGGCGCAATTCCTGGATGATTCGCGCCCGTGTCACGAACACCTCGCGTGACTTTTCATTGGCGATCAGATCCAAATACCGCTGGCGATAGCGCAGCTCGATGTCCGTCAGGCCATGCCATTTCTCCGGCAGCGGCAGCAGCGCTTTCGAAAGAAAGAAAATCTCCTCGACCCAAATGGACAACTCATTGGTCTTCGTTCGAAACAGGTGCCCGCGCACGCCAATCGAATCTCCCAGGTCCAGCAGATGAAACAGTTGGAATCCCTGTTCGCCGACAACGTCTTTCTTTACATAGATCTGAATGCGCTTGCCCGCCCCTTGCAGGTGTGCAAAACCCGCTTTCCCCATAAGCCGGAGGGACACGATGCGGCCAGCGACCCGCACCTCGCTCTTGGTTGCCTGCAATTCCACGCCAGGGGTCTGACTGTACTTGTCTACCAGTGCAGCGGGTGTATCCGTCCAGCGGAATTCCCGTGGATACGGATCGTGCCCCAGCGCCTGGATCTGTGCAAGTTTCTTCTGGCGCTGTTCAAGTTGGTCGCGCGGCTCGAATTGCAAGTCGAAATCCTTTCGAAGGCAATGGCGTCCGAGTATAGCGGCGCGCGCACGGATTGAGCAAGAAATGGGATATTCCTTGCCTTGCGATACTAGAGCCAACACCCGCTGCTTGGTAGGACAAATGCCTGCACCTTTGCCGCGTTTTTGCTACGCTCCCCATCCTCTTCACAACGGAGAGCTCCGTGACAGACTGCAATCGTCCCCCATCCCGCGGTAAGTGTGTCAGAGACGATTGGCGCGAGTGGTTCCCTGATGAAAAAGCACAGGTTTTCCACAAGGAGGTCCGCCAACCCGAATCCAGCTGCGCCATGTTGAGCGTGTCACTCGATGAGGCTATCGAACTGTGGCAGCTGGGACACTCCGGTAAGTCCCTGCAAGCTGTAGGCATAACCTCGGGTCTCTGCAAGGTGCTGACCCAGACGCTCGCTGGCTTGCTTCGTGCTTTGTCCGAACACGCCAAGCATAAGGGAACCATCCCCAACGCTGCGCCTCTCGATCCCGCGAATTTTCAGGGGCAAAGAGGTCAGCGGTCGGCACGCATGAGCAGCCTGCTCGACCACGTGCTGCTTTCCCAAAGGCTGCAATTCCTTCACCCGAGAGCCAGCTTGTTGCTTTCCAAAATGCCGTTCGCGAGCAATCTCAGCTCCAGGAAGTCCACATCCCTTCCCGCCAGCCTGTGATCCGCCATAGACGAATGACCTCGATCGCGGGAGAATGATCAAGCCTGCGCGCCCGCAGGGCTCCGGGGAAACCTTCCCGGAGAATAAGCGCCCCTTCGGGGGTGTCTGTTTAAGGCATGCGGGCTTGTGCCAGGACAACTCAAGGGGGTATTCGGCGCATCCGAAGTGGTGGATGCGCCGCTATTGGACCGTTGGCCAGAAACCGACCAAGCGATCCCGATGCGTCGACCTCTCGGCAGTTCACCAAACCGGTGACTGAAGCGGAGGCCATCCGCCTGGCCCAGGCCGGGGATGCTGCGGCTTTTGAATTTCTGTACCACTTGCATGGCCGTCGCGTCTATGCCTTGTGCCTGCGCATGGTGAATAACCCACCCGATGCGGAAGACCTGATGCAGGAAGCTTTTCTGCAACTCTTCCGTAAGATTGGGACCTTCCGTGGAGAGTCGGCCTTTTCGACCTGGTTGCACCGGATGACGGTCAATGTGGTGCTGATGCGGCTGCGTAAAAAGTCGCTCCCGGTGGCTTCGCTCGAAGAAACGACGGATCCCGACGATGAAACGGGCGGCCCCAGGAAAGACATCGGCGCGCTGGATTTGCGCTTGAGCGGTGCCGTGGACCGGGTCAATCTAGAACGTTCGGTTGAAAAGTTGCCGCCGGGCTATCGGACGGTGTTTGTGCTTCATGACGTCCAGGGCTACGAGCACAACGAGATCGCGGACATCATGGGATGCTCGGTGGGAAATTCGAAGTCGCAATTGCATAAAGCGCGTACTCGGCTGCGGGACCTGCTCCAGGAAGAAGTACGCCAGCAGGCGCGGCGGGAGCGCCATGCGGCAAAAACCCATACGGCGCATGACGATTGAGTTACAATGAGTGCAATTCAGGGTGTGTGAGCGACTTCACGGCGGAACATCGGAGATTTGCGCCGCAACGATTTGAGAGAAGTCGAACGGGGCAGGCCTCCAGCGCCAGCTCCTGCGGAGTGCAGGATCATGTTGTGTAAGGACGTGGAAATCGTAGTGGAGCAGGAAGGTCTGGCGCCGCTGCCGGAAGCAGCAAGGGCACATGTGGCCTCTTGCAGCCATTGCCAGGGATTTGTTGGCGATCTCGCGGCGATTGTTTCTGTCGCGAAGGAATTGCCCGCCGAAGTCGAACCACCCGCTCGCGTGTGGCTTTCCCTCCAGGCTCAACTTGAACTCGAAGGAATTATCAAGACGCCCGTCGTGCCTGCTCACGGCGAGCGCTCGTTCTGGTGGCATGGCTTCAACGATCTGTTTCGTAGCCGCGCGCTGGCGACTGCAGCTGTGGGCCTGCTGATCTTCGCCGCTGGGGCCCTGCAATTGCGTCAACCTCCGGAGGCCCCCTTGGAAACTAATGCCAGTGTTGCCGGGCCCGTTTGGCAAATCCCCTTCGCCCAAACTGCCAAAGTGCTGAATGAGCAGGAAATCGATCTCAGAAACATGCAGCTTGCCAGCACTTCTGCGGTGGACACCTCTTTCCGGCAGAACCTGCAGCAAGTCGATGATTTTATTGCCGACTGCGAGCGCCGTGTGCGCTCTGCGCCGCAGGACGACCTGGCGCGTGAATATCTGTCCAACGCTTATCAGCAAAAAGCCGAATTACTGTCCGCGATGATGGATCGCGGAGGGAGTGTCCACTAACATGGGAACTGGAATGCTGGGGTTGGCCTCTTTGCGTTTGGATGTGAAACGCAGCTTGCTGCCGGTACTCGGCGCCGCCGCTTTTCTCTGCTCGAGTCTGCCCGCCACGGCTGCAGCGCAGCATCTCGAAAAGCATTTCGCGGTCAACAACCGCCCTGTGGTCGTGATCCACAACGTCGCCAATGGCCGCATCGAAGTCAAGTCCTGGAAAAACGCCGAAGTTGACGTCGTGGCCAGCCAAACTTCCGGCAAGATTGGTTTTGAGATGGAGCAAGCGGGTGACCGCATCGACGTCACCGCCAACATTCTGGACGCCTCGGCGCAGCCCCGGGAGTTGGAAGCCAGTCTGCAGCTTACCGTGCCCGAAGAAACGGAATTGCAGCTCAAGACGGAGACGGGGCTAATTTACGTCGAGCAGGTCATGGGCGACATGACCCTGGAAAGCGTCGCCGGCGATGTGCACCTGAAGGAAGTCTCCGGCTACATTATTGTCCGGACCACCGAAGGTTCGCTTGTCTGCACGCAGTGCGCCGGCAAACTGGATTTCAAGTCCATCAGCGGCGGCGCGCAGGTTCTGCAGCCGGCGCTTACCAACGTCAGTCTCTTCACCACTTCGGGAAATATTCTCTTTGACGGGGATTTTGTCCGCACCGGCCTCTATACCATGAAGAGCGGCAAGGGCCTCGTCGAAGTTCGCTTTTCGGGCAACGATTCCTTTGACTTGAAGGCGCAAACTGCCATCGGCACGGTCGACAATCAAGCAGCCGCATACCTGAAGCCGGATTCCCACGGCGTCAAACACCTGGCATCGAAGTTCACCAAGGGGCTCTTCGGCACCGTCGGACAGGGCCTCGCGAAAGTCGAACTCTCCTCCTACAGTGGTACAATTCGCATTCTGAAGCGCGACTAGTTTTTCGCGCCGCGATCGCGTGACAACTACACCTCCTTTGCGCGGGCCGCAACCTCGCGTCCCCATTCTGTGCCTGGCCGGTTTTATGGGTTCCGGCAAAACCACCATTGGCACGCTCTTAGCCCGGCAACTTGCCTGGCGCTTTGTCGATCTCGATGAGCGCATCGAAGCGTCTGCGGGCCTCCCGATTCCGCAAATTTTCGATCGACTCGGTGAACTGGCTTTTCGTCAGATCGAAGCGGATCAACTCCGTGCCGCCCTTGGCCGCGCCGCCGAGCTGAAAGAAAGCACCGTTCTCGCCCTTGGCGGCGGCACCTACGCGCAACCGGGTTGCCCCGATTTTCTCCGCTCTGCCGGCGTTCCGGTTTTGTGGCTGGACTCGCCCATCGAAGTTCTCCTTTCGCGATGCATGACCATGACCGGCCGGCCGCTCTTCCGTGACGAAGCCAGCTTTAGCGCGCTCTACACCCAGCGTCTCCCTTCCTATCAACTTGCCGATTACCGCGTGGAGAGCTCCGGCGAACCAACCCAGGTTGTCGCGGAAATTCTGCGCCGCGGCATTGTTGCATCTGGTGGAAACGCCGCGTATCTGGTGGTTGAGAAACCCCTTCCCTGAGAGAGAATGGACGCGGGGGTAACAAGCACCGTGAAATTCAGAACAGCATCGGTTGCACTGACTCTTGGAATCGTGGCGTGTGCCGCGTTGTCTCTCGCGGCTCAGAAGAAGGCTGCGGAAGCGTCCGGCCCGGTTGTCTTCGCTCAGGATAAGGGCAAGCTCACCATCAAACTCGGGGGACAAACCGTCGGCCACGAGGAATTTGAAATCGCTCCGTCTGGCGGCGGTTGGCTCGCCAAGGGCACCGCGGAGATCAAGCCGCCCGAGGGTGCCGCCAGCAAAGTCTCCGGCTCACTGACGCTGCAAGGCGATGGCGCGCCCATCAGTTATGACTGGAGCGCCCAGGCGGAAAAAACGAACGGCGCCCACGTCCTCTTCGCCAACGGCGTCGCCAGTATCACGCTGGAGATGCAAGGCGCCCGCCCCTTCCAACAGGACCTCACATTCAATTCCCCGCTCATCGCCGTTCTGGACAACAATCTCTACCATCAGTACGCTGTCCTCGCGCGCATCTATGACTGGTCCAAGCGCGGAGTGCAAACTTTTCCGGTGATCATCCCCCAGGAATTGACGCCCGGCACGATCACCGTGCAATCCACCGGATCCGCAAGTGCCGACGGCAAGACCTACGAAGGCCTGAAAGTCACCACCTCCGACCTCGAGATTCTTCTCTTGCTCGACGCCAGTCACCGCTTGATGCGGCTGGAAGTTCCTGACGCCAAGGTTTCCGTCATCCGCGAATAGCCGAAAGGATCCTAATTTTGCGGCATGGCGCGAAAAAGTTCATTCTCTGGATGGTTGCGCTTCTCTTGTTCGTTGCAATGCTGTGGTCAGCAAACCTCGCGGCTTATCACTGGTGGGCGGCCGACTTTGCCTCCAGTGTAAGTCGGGACTGGGACCGAAGCTGGGGAAATCGTTTCGCAATACTGACAGCTCTCTTTTGGATCCTTGATTTACGCCCTCCGGCTCTCTATAAAAAAGAAATAGCCCTTTTCGACCCAACGGATCAGATCGCAACACTTTTACCGATTCGATCAGCGCGGCCGACGCCACGACATTCTCTCCTTTCTTACCGAGCGGGCCGTAAAGCCTCGGCGTTTTAGGCCGGGGATATAAGGCCCTGAATACTTGAATCCGTCGTGAATTTAGTTGTTTTCGTTCAAAAGTGGCCGAAAATCCAGCATTTCTCTTGAAAATGTTTGCATCAGTCGTTTGATTTTCACAAAAGTAGCTTCAGTCCTCCAGGGGTT